>Ga0210051_1002300_pt1 | contig 19263 bp, 22 predicted proteins | sample CryGey092014_all_FD_185464 | JGI IMG/M metagenome (GOLD analysis project Ga0210051, IMG submission 185464) | Groundwater microbial communities from aquifer - Crystal Geyser CG23_combo_of_CG06-09_8/20/14_all (SPAdes) (version 2) | ecosystem: Environmental > Aquatic > Deep subsurface > Groundwater... | reverse complement strand
CACAATTACTAAATTATTTGAAAGCCACAGGAATCAAAATAGGTTTACTAATAAATTTTGGTAAAAGTAAGTGTGAATTTAAAAGATTAATTTTTTAATTTCAGTGAAATTCTGTGTGGTTCTGTGGCTGAATTACAGAACCATCAAAATAGAGGAGTGAAAAGTTATGAGAAAACGATTGAGACCCGAGAAATTGATATTAGAAGTGTATGGGGAGCAAATAGAGAAAAGAAAAAGAGACTTCAAGACGAAGAGAATCCATTTAACACATCCACAAAGAATTCTTGAAGCACTGATAAAGTGCCTTCCTACAGAAATGATATTAGGAGCATTAGAAAAAACAGGATTTAAGAGCACCGCCGATTTTAGGAAAGTGATAAATGATTTAAAAAAAATTGCTGAAAGAAGAGATAAATAAATCTAACTAAAAAAAGGTAAAAAAAGCAACAAAAGGGGACAGGTTCAATAAAATTACAAAATGGCTGGGTTGGTGACGGTCATTTTTTTTATTGACTTTTTTGTCTGTTTTTGTTATACTTTTTCTAGAGGTGATGTTATGAAAACTTTTTCTGCATACATTGAGTGGGACCCTGAAACTAAACTTTATATCGGTATAGTTCCCGGTATAACCGGTGCACATACTCAGGCGGCAACGCTTGACGAATTAAAAAAAAACCTTAAAGAAGTACTGGAATTATGTTTGGAAGAGTCGGAAGAAACGACGAAAGATTTGCCTCATTTTGTAGGACTTCAGCAGATTGAGGTCGGAAGATGAGCAAACTTCCCATTGTTGATTTCAAGACAATGGAAAAATTTCTAAAAGATGTCGGCTTCCGTGCTATCCGACAAAAAGGAAGCCATGTTTTTTATAGACATTCCGACGGAAGAACAACCACATTACCCAACCATCCCGGCAGAGATTTGTCCAGACCTTTAATGCGGGAAATCCTCAGAGAAATAGAAATAAAACCCGAAGAATTCAAAAAGAAGTTGAATAAATAAAATTGTTTTAACAAATCCATAAGTTTTATTATTATGGCTGGGTTGTTGACGGTCATTTTTTTATTGCAATTTTCTCTCAATTAAATATAATATCTTTGTATGCTCTCCTATATTTTCAGACGATTGCTTTTAACAATTCCTGTTCTTCTTGGAATAACCGTTATTACTTTTCTTGTGATGCATTTATCGCCGGGCAAACCGACGGATGTTCTTACTGATATGAACCAAAAAATCACCGCAGAGGCAAAACAGCGGCTGGTCGCAATTTACGGGCTTGATAAACCATTTTATGTTCAGTACGGACTGTGGATTAAACGGCTGACGAAACTTGATTTCGGCAAATCCTTTAAAGACGACAGACCCGTAATGAAAAAAATCGCCGAACGGCTTCCTGCAACACTACTTCTTAATTTTTTATCAATAATTGTAATATTCGCATTAGCAATTCCCATCGGCGTTTTTTCTGCAGTAAAAAAAGATACCGTTTTTGATAAAATTACTACTGTTACAGTTTTTTTGGGATTTTCTGTTCCTACCTTCTGGCTGGCAATTTTATTGATGATTTTCTTCGGACTCCATCTTGGCTGGTTGCCGATTTCCGGCTTCCGCTCAATAAATTTTGATGAACTTACTTTTTGGGGAAAATTTATGAATATCACGAAACATCTTGTGTTGCCTGTTTTTGTGTCGGCATTTACAGGACTTGCCGGACTTTCAAGATATACAAAATCCGCAATGTTGGAAGTTCTTCATCAGGACTACATAAGAACCGCGAGAGCGAAAGGACTATCAGAGTCAACTGTAATTTTTAAGCATGCTTTAAGAAATGCATTGATTCCGGTTGTGACAATTATTGGTCTTACAATTCCTGATTTAATAGGCGGGTCATTTATTTTTGAGACGATTTTCGCATGGCCCGGGATGGGACGGCTGGGTTACGAAGCGATTATGTCACGGGATTATCCCGTTATTATGGCCGTAGGAACGATAGTCGCAATTTTGACACTTCTTGGAAATTTAATTGCAGACATAACTTACGCTTATGTTGACCCAAGAATAAGATATAAATAAAAGGACAAATGTCCGGAAATAATATGGGTAGGAAAAAAATACTAAATCTAAAAACTGTTTTTAAATTTGTAAAAATTTCATTGAAAAGGCGAAAAATTCCACCAACAGTAAGAGAAGTGGCAAATTATTTTAACATCTCAAAATCTGCTGCACATGCTTATTTAAAAGACTTACACAAGAATATGAAAATAAAAATACGAAAATCTCAGTTTTCAAATCGAAGTGTATCCAGAGGATTGATCATAAAACCAAAAAATAAAAGGACAAATGTCCGGAAATAATTTTTATGTTCAAATTATATCTTGAAAAATTACTAAAAAATAAACTTGCCAAAGTCGGAATTTTAATAATAGTCGCTTTGATTTTAACGGCAATTTTTTCGCCTTTAATTTCTACGCATAATCCGATTGAAGGAATTATTTCAGAACGGTTACAGCCGCCTTCAAAAAATCATTTTTTGGGAACCGACGAAATGGGGCGGGATGTTTTTTCAAGGATGGTTTATGGTACGAGAATTTCAATATCTATCGGAATTATCGCGGTCGGAATTTCAGTAATTGTCGGAACATTTTTCGGACTTGTCTCGGGTTATTTCGGAGGGAAAATTGACACTGTCATTATGCGGTTCGTTGATATTATGCTTTGTTTCCCTACATTTTTTTTAATTTTGATGGTGATTGCTTTTTTAGAGCCCAACATTTACAATGTTATGGTTGTAATCGGTCTCACTTCATGGCCGGGGCTGGCGCGATTGGTTCGCGGCGAAACACTTTCTGTAAAAGAACGCGACTTTATAATTGCGGCAAAAGGACTGGGTCTTAAAAAAAGAAGAATTATTTTTGTTCATATTCTTCCAAATGTGATTGCACCGGTAATCGTTGCGGGTATCTTGGGGGTCGGAGCGGCAATTCTTACAGAGTCGGGACTTTCCTTTTTGGGGCTTGGCGTTCAGCCGCCCACACCGTCGTGGGGAAATATTTTAACCAGCGGCAAGGATTATATTCATATCGCATGGTGGCTTTCGCTTTTTCCGGGACTGGCAATTTTGATAACAGTTCTCAGTTGGAATCTTTTAGGTGAGGGTTTACGGGATGTTTTTGACCCGAGGATAACTTGAGTAACCACAGAGGACACGGAGAAAAATAAGCCACAGAATTTCACAGAAAATCACAGAAAGAATTCAATAAAAATCTGTGTTAATCTGTGTTAATCTGTGGCTGAAATTATGGAAACTATTTTATCAATTGAAAATCTTTCCGTTGAATATACCGTCGGGAAAAAAATAATTTCCGCCGTAAGAAATGTTTCGTTAACATTAAATAAAGGAGATTCTCTGTCAATAGTCGGCGAATCGGGATGCGGTAAATCAACACTCGGTCTTTCTATGTTAAATCTTCTGCCGAAAGAAGCAAGAATAACCGGCGGCAAGATTATTTTTCACAATCAGGATATTTTACGATTTGATAAAAAAGAAATGCAAAAAATAAGGGGCGGGAAAATCGGAATTGTTTTTCAGGACCCGTTATCGTCATTAAATCCTGTAATAAAAATTTTACAGCAGATACGAGAGACGCTGAAAATTCACAGACGGGATTATTCAGAGGAAAAGATAGGCAAACTTTTGGAAGCAGTACAGTTAAACGATACGAAAAGAATTAAAAACTCCTATCCGCACCAGTTGTCCGGCGGAATGAGACAACGAATAATGATCGCTATCGCTATCGCTTCGGACCCCGAAATCTTGATTGCCGACGAGCCGACAACATCTCTGGACGTCACTATCCAGAAGGAAATTTTAGAACTAATAAAAAAACTGATACGAGAATTAAACCTAACCGTAATTTTCATAACCCACAATTTCGGAATTGTGTCGGACTTATGCAATAAAATCGCAGTAATGTATGCGGGAGAAATTGTTGAGGGGGGGGGAATATCCGAAATACTTAAAAATCCGAGACACCCTTATACAAAAGCGCTTTTATCGGCAATTCCGAAAAAAGATAACTTGGTAAAGTTTAACACGATTCCCGGTAGTGTGTCGGATTTAGCATCTTTACCTTCCGGGTGTAAGTTTAATCCGCGATGTCCGAGAAAAATAGCGAAATGCGTGCAGGAAGACCCGCAACTGGAATGTAAAGAAAACAGGTTCTTGAGGTGTTTTAACCCATGAAAAAAACTAAAAAATTGTCATTATTAATGAATTTTGGATTAACAATAATCATACTGACGATTTTTGCACTTGCAGCAATTGACGTTTACACTTTTTTTGACACCAGAACCGAATACGAAATCGCAAAAAATCGGATTGCAGGAATCTCAAAAGAAATTAAATATCTGGAAAAAGAAAAGCACAAAATCTACAGACAGTCGTCATCACTGAAAAGAAAACAACTCGCACTTATAGAAATCAATAAAAATCTGATAGAAAAAAGTATCGGTCTTTCAAACGAAAACATGCTTCTCATTCAGCGGATTAACGAACTGACCGACAGCGAACCCTATATTCTTGTAGATACAAGGGAAAATACTTTATACTTCAAACGAAAAGGACAAATTATCAGATATGCAAAATGTTCCGTCGGAAAAGGCGGGATTTTGCGCGATAAAAAAACCGGAAGAAAATGGGAATTTGTAACTCCCAAAGGAATTTTCACGATAAAAAATAAAACGGAAAATCCGCTGTGGTTCAAACCCGACTGGGCATTTATTGAGGAAAAAAAAGAAATACCGCTTCCGTTCGCACCCGAAAGAAAAGTGGAGGGGGAGTTGGGAAAGTATGCTCTTGATTTAGGATTCGGTTATAAAATCCACGGAACGCAAAAAGAGGAATTACTCGGCAGGGCAGTTTCCCACGGATGCATTCGGCTCGGCGCGGATGACCTTGAGTATATTTATAAAAATACAAAAATCAACAAAACGCTTGTTTATGTTTATTAAATGACCCCGCTTCAGCGGGGTCATTCCTGCGAAAGCAGGAATCCACGGGAGATCTCTTGATTAAATTCTTCAAAATCATATTTCGTCTTTTCCTTTTATCAATACTTGGTATTTCTATTTTTATTCATATAAAACTTCCAAGTTATACCAGGGCAATGGAAAGCGAAATCGCAGAATTAAACAAACAACTTTCAATGTTGTCAAACCAAAAAAAATACGAAACCGCCATAAAACAGTCGGCTTACAGCGATACGGAAATAATAAAAGAAGAAATGCTGCCGCAGATTGAGGAAGAAAAAAAATCACTTGTTGAACAGAATAAAATTTTACTAAAAGAAAACCGACTATTGAGCGGACATCTGAATATCCTAACTACTAAAGTAATATTTGACACCAAATTGAACCGCCTGAAACTTGTGAAAAACGGGAAAATAGTATCCGATATCGTTGTCTCAAAAAAATTGGTCGCCGATTTTCTGAAAAGCGAGATAAACCGCAAGACGCTGAAAATATTGGCAAAAGAAAAAAACCCGGCGCCTATAAAACCAAAATGGACATTTGAGGATATAACTAAGGAATTACCGGCGGAAAATTCTACCGAGCGACTCATGATAGGCGCATTGGGGAATTATGCGATTTATTTCGACGATTATCTAATCATTCACGATTTTACGAAAAACACTCGGCAGCACGACACGATAAATCACGTCTGCATACAGATGAAACCGAAAGATATGCAAAAACTTTACAATTCTGTTTTCATTGGAACTAAACTCTATGTTGAATGATTTTATATTAAAAACGGTCAATCTGAATAAAAGTTTTCGTGCAGAAAAAAACTTCTTTTCAAGCAAAACCTCCGGCATAAAAGCCGTTGATAATGTTTCAATCAAATTGAAAAATGGGGATGTGATGGGAATCGCCGGCGAATCCGGAAGCGGGAAAACCACACTCGCAAAAATTGTTTCGGGACTTTTGGATTATGATTCCGGAGAAGTTTTTATAAACGACAGGGAATTAAAAAATTATTCCAGATACGAACTGTCCAAAAAAGTTCAGATGATTTTTCAGGACCCATTTTCGTCGCTCAACCCGAAACTTTCCATCGGCACGGCAATTACGGAAGCAATTAAAACACAAAATCAAAATCTTTCCGAAAAGGCAATTGAAATATTAAACATGGTCGGGATGGCACCGGATACCATGCAAAAATATCCGCACCAATTTTCCGGCGGTCAACGTCAGAGAATCGCAATAGCGCGGGCATTGGCATCTAAACCCGAAATTATTATCGCCGACGAGCCTGTCTCATCTCTTGATATTTCAGTCCAGGCGCAGATTATGAATCTTTTTCTTGATTTGAAAAAAACTCTCGGACTTTCTTACATAATTATTTCTCACGACTTAAACTTATTAAGTGCTGTTTCCGATAATATAGCAATAATGCAAAACGGAAAAATTATTGAATACGGACAATCTGAAAAAATTATGGACAGCCCTGAAAACCCGTATACGCAGCGGCTTATTTCTTCTATACTAACTATAAATGTATAAAAATAAAAAAATAAATTATTTAAGGACTTACAAAAATATCTGGCTCGTCGGCGGATATATTCGTGATTCACTTTTAGATAAAATTACAAAGGATATTGATTTTGTAACCGCCGGCAACACAAAAAAAATTGCGAGGAAATTCGCCGATAAAATCAACGGCAGTTTTGTAGTGCTTGATAATTTCAATAAAACATATCGGGTTGTTGCCGATGATGAAATTTATGATTTTTCCAAAATGCAGGGAAAAAATATTTTAGAAGATTTATCCCGGCGGGATTTCACGATAAATGCCATGGCTTTATCATTTATAACTTACGATTTACGACTTACGAACGTTATAGACCCGTTTAATGGATTGTCTGATATAAAAAATAAAGTTATCAGATGTGTTTCAGAGAAAAATTTTGTTGAAGACCCGCTGCGGCTTTTGAGAGCATACCGTTTTGCAGGACAATTAAATTTCAGCATAGAGCGAAAAACCAAAGGATTTATAAAAAAATACTCGCATAAATTAAAAAATATAGCAAGTGAAAGAATACAAAACGAATTGTTTCTAATGCTGGAACTATCAGATAGTTATGATGTTATCATTAAAATTTATAAAGCGGGATTGTTAGAAGAAATAATGCCGGAACTGGTAAAAACTTTAAATACGGCGAGATGCTACTACCCGAAAATGGGATTACTGGGACATTCTTTTTATGCTTTAAAAACACTTGAGAACTTTTATGCCTCGGATTTCAAAAATATTTTTCCAAAATTTTACAAAAAAATAAATACGCATCTTGAAGAGAAACTCTCAAAAACTGCAAAGCGAAAAACCCTCTTGAAATTAGCGGCACTTTTACATGATATCGGAAAACCCAAATCGGCGAAAAAGATTGACGGACGACTGAGATTTTTTGAACACGAGGAAATGGGATGCGATATTATAAACATTATCGGCAAACGCTTAAAACTTTCAAATAATGAAATAAAGTATCTTAAAACCTTGACATTACACCACATGCGTCTGGGAAATCTTACATCCGCTGAAAAACTGACCGACAGGGCGGCGTGGAGATTTTTCAGAGACCTCCGAGACGACGCTATTGACCTTATTGTTTTATCAGTCACCGACGCCTATACATACCCGAAAGGCAAAACAAGAACGCTTCACAAAATAATAGCCAACAAACTGCTGAACAAATTCTATCGGCAAAAAGAAAAAATTGCACCGATTAAACTTTTAAACGGTTTTGAGATAATGAAAACACTGAAAATTCCGGAAAGCCCGCTCATCGGAAAAATTCTTAAAGAACTGGAAGAAGCGCAAGTATTAAAAAAAGTTAAAACAAAAAAAGAAGCGGAAAAATTTATTAAATGTCTTTACAAAACAAAAAAGAATTTATATAATGATTGTTAAGGTAATTTTTAATTTTTACTAACAAGAGCGGAATATACTTTACATGGAAGATGGTGTCATGCTGAACTTGATTCAGCATCTATAGACCCTGAAACGAGTTCAGGGTGACAGACGAAGTACTTTACGGATGTAAAGTATTTTATGCTCCCCTTAGTAATTGATTTTATTATGGATTATATTCCTGCTGTCAAAAAAGAAATAGAACATCTGCGGGCGCTTCACGAAATCTCTTCGCTTTTGAGTTTCAGAATAACACTGAAAGAATTTTCCATAAAAATTCTTGCTATAATCATAAAAACTCTCAGGGTTGAAACAGCTGCAATTTATACAATTAACTGGGAACTAAAACAACTTATCTGCCTTAACAGTTTAGGTAAGGACAGCGAGGGTATTCTTAAAAGAGAGTCACGGCTTAAACTTAAACTCGGGTTCGGGCTCGTCGGATGGGTCGCACAGGTCGGCAGAGCGGAAATAGCCAACGAACCGCATAAACATACCCATTACACAAAAGAAGTGGATGCACTCGCAGGAATTACCGCAAAAAATATACTCTGCGTTCCTATCATTCTGAAAAATAAAAATTATGGGGCGATTGAAGTTATAAATAAAAAAACGGATTTCGACGACACCGATAAGGAACTGCTTTTAACAATCTCAAGTTACGTTGCTATGACTATTGAAAACTCCGAGTTATATCAGGAATTATTATATTCAAAGGATTATGTTGAAACCGTAATTGAAAGTATTCCCGGCGGGTTCATTGCATCAAACAAAGAGGGAAAAATCACAATGTTCAATACTCAGGCGCAAAACATTCTGGGATTAAATAAATCATTCGTGCTCGGTAAAAACAGTAAAGAGGTTTTTCTGAAACAACCGGAATTACCCTCAATACTTTTTGATGCATTTATAAATCAGCAGCAACAAAACAGACAGGAAATTTATGTCATCGGTAAAAACGATAAACGGATGCTTTTGGGTTACGGGACTATTTTGATTAAAAATAAACTCGGTCATCTCGCTGGCAGCGGAATAATTTTTCAGGATATAACGGAATTTGTTAAATAGGTTTTTCATCTGAACTGACTTTGCGCGGGTGTGGTCTAATGGCAGAATGTCAGCTTCCCAAGCTGAAGACGGGGGTTCGATTCCCCTCACCCGCTTTCCACAATCCAATGAAAAACGCCATGCCTTATTATGTTTATATCCTCAAATGTTCCGACGATACGCTTTACACCGGAACCACAACTAACCTGAAAAGAAGAATTGACGAACACAATAAAGGCAACGGCGCAAGATACACATCAAACAAAACACCCGTGAAATGCGTCTATTCTGAAAAACAACCCGATAGGTCGTCGGCATTGAAACGAGAAATAGAGATAAAAAATTTGACCAGAGAACAAAAATTGACTTTGACAACAAGTAAAAAATAATTTTTGATTTTTATTACTTTTGGATTTTGTTGACTGATTTCTCATGTTTTGAAGAAACATATCTTCAAAACTTTTTTGTTTGATTTTTTTACTGAATTTGTAAAATGAAAAATATGGAAACTGTTATTGTAATTTTAGGACCGACGGCGAGCGGGAAAACTGGCGTCGCTGTTAAACTCGCAAAAAAAATAAACGGCGAGATTATTTCGGCCGATTCGCGGCAGATTTACAAATATATGGACATCGGAACTAATAAACCGTCAAAAAAACAGTTGAAATCTGTCCCTCATCATCTGCTAAACATTATAGAACCGACGGAAAATTTTACTGCCGGTGATTTTGTAAAATTTGCCGACAAAAAAATAAAAAAAATTTTTAAGCGGAAAAAAATACCGCTCATCGTCGGCGGGACAGGACTTTACATAAAAGCGCTTATTGACGGTTTAATAGAAATACCTTCAAATAAAGAAATAAGAATAGTTCTAACGGATTACTACAAAAAAATGGGGTTAATACACTGCAATAAACTGCTTGAAAAATTTGACCCCGAAACAGCAAAAACGATTGACAAGCAAAATCCTGTTCGTGTCTTACGGGCAATTGAAATATGCCTTTTGACAGGCAAAAAGTTTTCGGAATTGAAAAAGCAAACAAAAAAATCCGACTACAAATATATTTTATTCGGGCTTAAAATAGGCAGGGATGAACTCTACAAAAGAATAAATTGCCGCGTTGACAAAATGATAAAATCCGGATTGTTCAACGAAGCAAAAAAACTTGTTAAAAAATATTCTAAAAAAAGCGCCGTTCTTAATGCAACAATCGGCTACAGTGAAATACTTGATTATATGGATGGTAAAAGTTCAAAAGAAAATGCCGTTAATTTAATCAAGCAAAATACCCGGCATTACGCAAAAAGACAGATGACCTGGTTTAAAAAAGACAGCCGCATTATCTGGCTTGAATCAAAAAATAGCCCGTTAAAAAAAATATTGAATTATCTTAAAAAATCTGATATAATCTGAAATTGTGGCAAAAGCACTATTAGTCGGCACAATTTCTAAAGGACAAAAAGATAATACCGTTGAGTTATTAAAGGAACTTGAACGGTTAGCCGATACATCCGGTATTAAAACTATTGACTCCGCTGTTCAGAAAATAGAAAAACCGAATCCGAAATTTTTTATCGGCGAAGGCAAGGTCTTTGAAATAAAAAAAATCTGCGAAGAAAAATCTATTGATGCGGTGATTTTTGACAATGAACTGACGGCAACCCAGCAGAGAAATCTTGAGGAACATATTCCTTCAAGAATTATAGATAGAACGCGATTGATATTAAATATTTTCGCCCAAAGAGCGCGGACGCAGGTTGCAAAACTTCAGGTTGAACTTGCTGAAAAACAATATGAACTTCCGAGATTATCGGGTAAAAACAGTTTCCTTGCCCAGCAACGCGGCGTAATAGGAATACGGGCGGGCTTCGGTGAAAGGAAAATTGAAGTCGACAGAAGAATAATTAAAAATAGAATTGCTTATCTCAAAAAAGAAATTGAAAAAATTAAACTTCACAGGGAAATTCAGAGGTCAAAAAGGCAGGACGTTCCACTTCGGATTGTGTCAATCGTCGGTTATACGAATGCCGGTAAATCCACTTTTTTAAACTATCTCACCGGGAAAAATTCGGTCTATGCCGACGATAAACTTTTTGCGACACTTGATCCGACGACAAGAAAAGTTAAACTTCCCGGCGGCAAAATTGTCCTGTTCACCGATACGGTAGGATTTATAAAAAAACTCCCGCATCAGTTGATCGCGGCTTTTAAGTCAACGCTGGAAGAAATCACAAAGTCGGACTTAATAATTCATCTGACTGATATTTCCGATAAAAACTATAAAGACAACGAAAAGACGGTAATGGACGTCTTAAAAGAAATCGGAGCGGACAAATTAACTATAATAAATGCCTGCAACAAATGTGATTTGTTAAAATCAAAACCTTTTCGCTCCGAAAATAATTTTTATTTATCGGCAAAAACGGGGGAAGGCGTATATGAACTGCTTACCGCAATTTCTGTCAAATTTGAAAGCGAACTTAAATATAAAAAAATAGCAATACCGTATAATTTATTTTCCTTAATTTCCAAGATAAAATCTGCCGGAAAAATTGTCCGGTACAATCCTCAAAAAAATGACCCGAAGGGGCATGCTGAACTGGAAATTTTAATTGACGAAAAAAATTGGGGACAGATTAAAAAACTTATAGATGAAAAACCTTACGCTTCCAAATAAATTAACAATCTCAAGAATAATCGCCGTGCCTATTTTTGTAATAAGTGCTATTGCAAAAAACAATGGACTTGCAGTTTCAGTATATATATTTTGCGTTATTACCGATTTTTTGGACGGACTTATTGCCCGAAAACGGGGAGAAAGAACTCCGCTCGGTGCATTTTTAGACCCGCTTGCGGATAAATTTCTTCTGATAAGCGCATTTATTACTTTTGCGGCACTGAGAAAAATACCGGTTTGGATACCAATTGTCGTAATTACGAAAAACATAATAATTTTTCTCGGATGGTGGTTGCGGCTTCAACTTGCCGGAAACAGTGTCATATCACCGACATTACTCGGAAAAGCGACAACCGTAATTGAAATGACGGTGATATTATCCGTCCTTACGGGCATTCCTGAAAAAATTTTATTTATTCTTACTTATCTAATGCTGTTTTCAATAATCGTTTCAACTTTTAATTATATTTTTTCGGGAATCAAAGAAATAGAAAAAAATAACAGGTAAGTCATTCTAAATCTGACAGGATTTACAGGATAAGTTCAGGATTAAACAATTTTTGTAAAATCCTGTTAATCCTGTCAAAAGTTTTAGAAAAGATAACATATTTTAAGAATACTAAATTACTAAGGGGAGCATAAAATACTTTACATCCGTAAAGTACTTCGTCTGTCACCCTGAACTCGTTTCAGGGTCTATAGATGCTGAATCAAGTTCAGCATGACACCATCTTCCATGTAAAGTATATTCCGCTCTTGTTAGTATTACGTAAAAAAATGATTATTTTAATTTTGTTTTTATCTTTTTTACTCGGCGCAATTCCAAATGCATATTTAATTGCAAAAATTTTTTACGGAATTGACATCCGAAATTACGGCAGCGGAAATCCCGGCGCTACTAATGTCTGGCGAATAACCGGTAAAATTCCCGCAGCAATTACATTTTTGTTTGATGTTCTAAAGGGGTTTATACCGGTATTTATCAGTAAAAAAATATTCCCGGAACCGTCATTAACATATCCAATGCTGGCAGGTTTTTGCGCCGTTGCCGGACATATCTGGACTCCGTTTTTGAAATTCAAAGGCGGAAAGGGCGTCGCAACCGGATGTGGGGTTTTTTTAGGATTGTCTCCGTTGTCCGCCATTTTTTCTTTGATTGTTTTCTTGGTTGTTCTTTTAATAACAAAATATGTAGCACTCGGCTCAATAACAGCAGCGATATCGCTTCCGATTTTTTTATATTTTTTTAACGAGCCGGTTATACCAAAATATGTGTCTATCATTCTTGCGATAATCGTCGTGTTACGACATAAATCAAACATTAAAAAAATTATTACGAAAACTTGAAGATTGAGAGAATAATATACCATGAAGTACGAAATAAAAAATTAAGTCATCTGACAGGATTTACAGGATAAAAATCAGATATCAAAATCCTGTTAATCATGTCAAAGAAATAACAATAAAATCTGCGTAATCTGCGTTCAAAAAAATGAAAATTGCGGTAATCGGTGCAGGGGCTTGGGGTACAACACTTGCCCAGCATCTTATTAAAAACGGGCATCAGATAACGCTGTGGGAATTTGATAAATCGCGGCTGGAATACTTAAAAACCCGGCGACACCCTTTGTTTTTTCATCATGTTAACTTAGATAAAAATATCCTTCTCACAAACGCTCTCGCACAAGCAGTCACAAAAAAAGATATAATAGTTCTCGCTGTCCCGTCTCAAACGATGCGGGACACGTCAAAAAAAATTAAAAGATACATAGATAAAAATCAAATTTTCGTTATAGTAAGTAAAGGCATAGAAATAAAAACAGGAAAACTTTTATCGGAAGTTATCAGGGAAGAACTCAATTTAATTGCTCCAAAAAATATCACGGCGCTGTCGGGTCCGAGTTTTGCAAAAGAGGTTGTTCGGGGACTTCCGACGACAATGGTTTCGGCGGGGGATAAAAAAAATTCGGAAATAATTCAGAAAATATTCTCTGCGCCGAATTTGAGAATTTATACAAATTCCGATATTATCGGAGTTGAAGTAGGCGGGGCAGTAAAAAACGTAATCGCAATCGCCGCGGGCATCGCTTACGGGATGGGACTTGGTGATAACACCGCCGCTGCAATAATAACCCGCGGACTGGTTGAGGTAGCACGTCTCGGAATAAAACTCGGAGCGAAAAAGGAGACATTTGCAGGACTTACCGGTATGGGTGATTTAGTTATGACGGCATTTTCTAAAAATTCCAGAAACAGAAATTTCGGAGAACTGATAGGGTCGGGCGTTATGGTGAAAAATGCTTCAAGAAAAATAGGAATGGTTGTTGAGGGTATTCCGACCACCGAAGCCGTTATAAAACTCTCAAAAAAATTAAAAATTGAAATGCCGATAACAAACGAAGTTCATAAAATAATTTTTGAAAATAAAAATCCAAAAAGTGCAATTTTGTCGCTTATGATGAGAAACACTAAACCGGAATAAAAAACGATTACAGTGATAAAAGATAGATTACAGTGATACACAATACTATCGTTGACATCGTATATTTTATCGCCGTAATCAATACCGAGCATAGCGAGGTATTTTATGGACAAAAAAGAAATTATTGAACAATTGTCAAAAAGAACCTGTTGCAAAAAAGAGGCCGCGGATGCGTTTGAAGAATTTTTGCTGGCGGTAAAAAAATCGCTTTTCAAAGGAGAAAAGGTTCATCTTAAGGGCATCGGAACGCTTTATACAAAAATGAGAAAAGAACGCCGGGTGAGAAATCCTAAAACAAAAGAGATAATAAAAATTATGCCGAAAAGAGTCATACGATTCAAGGCGTCGGAAGTACCATTAGAATAGTCGTAAACCGATGATGCGCTAATATGCTGATAAGATGATACGGAACGACTTAACTAACATATCAACATATCATCTTATCACCGTATCAACATAGATATGGATATAGACGATAAAAATTATTTTTCAATCGGAGAGGCGGAAAAATTGACCGGTGTTAAGCCGTATATTTTACGATATTGGGAACAGGAATTCCGCATTTTAAGGCCTGCAAGACGAACATCCGGTCAACGAAAATACACGAGACAGGACATCGGTCTTATATTGAAAATTAAGGAACTGCTTTATACGAAGGGACTGACAATTTTAGGCGCTAAAAAATTTTTAATAGAAGAAAAAAGAAAAAGAAAAAAGCAGCCGGAGTTGGAATTCACAATAGAGGCACAGTCGGTTGATTTGCTTAAAAAAACAAAAAAAGAACTGGAAATAATTTTGGATTTATTAAAATGACACTGTTGAAAAAGTTCAACAGTGTCACCCCGAATTTATTTCGGGGTCTCGGCTCTTGTCGGTGAATGAGATGCTGAAACAAGTTCAGCATGACAAATGTGGGGGTTTTTCAACAATCTTAAAATGATGGATGATTTTGAAAAATTGCGGTGTCAGATGGTAGAAACGCAGATTCTTGCACGGGGAATTTCCGATAAAAAAGTAATTGACGCAATGCTGAAAATCCCTCGTGAAAAGTTCATTGAAGAAAAGTTTTACTCTCAGGCATACAGCGACCATCCGCTGCCGATTGGAGAAGGGCAAACGATTTCACAACCGTTCATCGTCGCACTGATGACAGAGTTGCTTAATCTTACGGGGAATGAAAAAGTTTTGGAAATCGGGACCGGGTCCGGTTATCAGACGGCAATTTTGGCGGAACTCTCAAAAAAGGTCTATACTGTTGAAAGAATACCGACCCTTTTTAAGAATGCTAAAAATATACTCGCGGAAATGGGCTACAAAAATATTTTTCTGTTCAATTTAGACGGCACGGAGGGATTGAAAGAACATTCGCCTTTTGATAGAATCATCTTAACAGCGGCATCCGACAAAATTCCACAACCGCTCGTAGAACAACTGAAAGAATCCGGAAAGTTGATAATTCCGATAGGAGACAGATTTTCACAGGAACTGCTTGTAGCGGATAAAATAAACGGCAAACTTGAAATAAAAAATTACGGCGGGGTAACTTTCGTTCCACTAATCGGAAAATTTGGAGTGAGTGAGTGAATCTAATACGAAAACTTTATGACTGGGTTTTGTCATTAACAGAATCAAAACATTCAAACTGGGCGTTGTTTTTCTTGGCATTTGCGGAGTCATCATTTTTTCCGATACCGCCGGATGTGCTTTTGATAGCGCTTTCAATAGGCAAACCCGCTAAATCATTTTTTTATGCGACTATTTCAACCGTCGGTAGCGTGCTTGGCGGAATTTTCGGGTATTTTATCGGTTACGGTATTTGGGAGATGGTGAAGGGATTTTTTTTCAGATATGTTTTCAGCGAGCAGATTTTTCTGAAAGTTCAGGAATTGTATCAGCACAACGCATTCTTGGCGGTATTCACGGCGGGTTTCACTCCGATTCCCTACAAGGTCTTCACCATCGCAGGAGGAGTGTGTCAGATAGGATTGCCGGTTCTTATTTTTGCCGCCGCATTATCCCGTTCGGCAAGATTTTTCCTTGTTGCCGGTTTGATACGGAAATTCGGAGAAAAAGTAAAAATTTTTATTGACAAATATTTTAATTTGCTTACAATGGTATTTACTGTTCTTTTAATCGGCGGATTTTTACTCTTAAAAAAAGTTTTTTGATTTAACTAATCACTAATTCTCTGTCGTATAAACTAATTCTCTGTTTTACCGGGGTGTGGCCCAGTGGTAGGGCACTCGCTTGGGGTGCGAGTGGCATCTCGTCGGGGAAAAAATGATCTCCGTCCACCGTGCATCTGAGTAAAATCTGAATGCTTTTATTTTTTTGATTTTTGGTTTATAAAATTTGTTATTATGCGACACATCTTATAGTGAGAAACTATGCAATCCCAGCATCAAGATAAATTAAGCGAAATAATCGATTTTTTTGGTAAAAAGACACATTTCGGAATGTTATTTTTGAAGATGGTTAAATTGGTCAAAAAGGAGAAAAACAACCTTGTCACACTTTTTAAGAAATACAAGAAGGCAAAAGTTCTTGTAAAAAAAACGGCACAAAATGTTAGAGCGAATCTTAATCTCAATATAAGCGACAAACAAATCGAAAGGTTAATCTGGATGATTCTGTTGGTGCCACATGGGGGACTGAAGGAAAAAGACAAAACGAAACATGTGCCGGAATTCGGCAGATTAAAACTAACGCCCCTCCTCAGTGCATTCTGCCATATATTTAACAGGCTTTTGGCGGAAATGGGGCGGGATGATAAAGATATTGCGTCCCGAAGAAAACATTACTTGGACATATTAGTGGATGTTGTGAAAAAAACAGAAGAGTATATTAAACCTTCGGAAGAGTGTAATGCCGGCGTTTACAATTTTTACAGGAAAATACAACACCATGTATTTTATCCCAACTTTGCGCTCGGGATAATAGCTTATTTTAACTGGAAACTGTCGCATGATTTTGACAGGGAAATCGGCGAAAGAGTAAAACTTTTGAAGAAACTTGAAAATATAAAAGATTCGCCGGTGAAACGCGGCAAAAATAAGACAAATAAAACAAAGAAAGATATTGAAAAAATTGAAGCGCGGTTAAACAAATTCCTGCCATTTTGGGAAGTTTTGGCGGAACCCATGTCGGTCATAAAAGACGGGCTTGAGGGAATGGAGAACTCCGAATCGGAAGTTGAGGAATGGACACCGAAAGAATTTATAGAGTGTCTTGAAGAACATCAGTTTGAAAAAGGTAACCAAACCAGTACAATCAACAGGAAAATTAAAGATTTTTATATTTTTCGGTGGGCGACAAAGAGACACAAGACAATATGGGGCAAAATTGAAAAAACCGAAAAAGAAGACATACGAGAAACTTCCGAAGAGACGGGAACGGATGAAGATATACTACTAAGCATATCTGGGCACGATATCACCACCAAGAAAAAAGATTACCGCCACAAAATTATAACCGAGAATGTAGCGGCTCAGCAAAGATGTGGAGCCCTGGTAAGATTAAAATATAACTGGGACAACTGGCGCAGGATATCCGTCGACCGATTATGCGCGTTTGTCGGTTTCTTGAGGCAAAAAAGTTCTAGAGATGTCACATACAAAGATTTGATATATGTATTTATCGAGTCGCTGCTGACGGGTGCCTCGCCAAAGCATATATCGGAAACAAATAATGAGCCGGATGAGCCGACAAAAGGAAAACCCATAGGACTGTATGTTACTTTAAATAAAATGCGAGAAACCAGCGGCTACGGCAGCAATGCAGACAGTATTAACGGCGGCATCGGAGATGCCGGAAATCAGGCAAGTCGTCTAAGAAAAGCATTGAAGGATTTCAATAAAATCAACCCGCAATTTTCTTTTAGTTATTCGCAAATAGCATATACGGGAAGAGCGCGGCTTATAGACACGGCAAAAATGTCTTCGTTCGATGTCGCTCATTGCTGCGGCGCCGCCCTGTCGGGCATGCGAAGTTCCTTGTATTACATTCAGCCTAAACATATCGTAAAGAAACTGCACAGGGCGAATTCCGGTTTTCTTAGTGACATTATAAAACTTATAAATAAGTCCGACAATATAAGATTGGGCTTCGTCAAAAAAAATCTTGCTTTGATAAAGTCGTCGCTGGTTTGCTGGATAGCTGCGAAGAATCAACTGTCCCAAAAGTTTAGAATCAGACAAAACATAATGAAAAAAAGAAAATGTAAAATACATACCCTGCCGAAAAGAGATTACGGCAATATTTTCAACAGACTTAAAAAAAATCTCGGGGAGGCGAAAAAAAACGGCAACATAGAAGATGAAATAATCTGTGTTGAATCCATTATAATATATTTCATGTTCTCCTTTTTGATGCTGAGACCGGCGGAGATGCAGAGAACTTCCCGGGGCAGCATATCGTTTAAGATGCGTTGTCTTTTTGTCGCCGGAAAAGGAAACCGCGCCTATAAAGAAAGCAGAATATTGCCTTTGCCCGAGACAATAATATCAATACTGGATCGGTATAAAGTGTATATCAAAGGGAAAGAATCGAGCGTGTATACGCGGAAAAAAAAGATTTCTGATTTTTTCACTCACATTAACAAAGCGCTTTCATATTTACTGTCAGTTATGATACAAATAAATAATGATTATGAACTGTACTCTTTCAGGCGCACCGGCGGAACGGAGATATATTACAACTATCTTAACGGGCGGCCGTTTGAATACTGGCAGGCGATAATGGGGCATTCCCAAGTTGGATTTGAGCACTGGGGTCCGTTTTCAAGAATGGATTTCAGGGTGATGAGGGATATATTGGAAAACCACTCGAAATCGCAAAAATTCAAGAATCAAGCCGCGGAATTACTGAAACTCATTTGAGGCAAAAATGAAAAAAGAGAAAAGCGACCTGCATACGAAATACGAAAAAGATATTGTCCACGCGATAATAAGCGAAACAAAAAAGAAGATTGAACTTGACAAGGGTCGCCGTATAAAAAGGGATAACGCACCGACGCAATACCTGGAGACATTGGACAGGAAAATATTCGAGAGCATTTTACAGATTAGGACCCTTGAAAAAAAACCAAA
>Ga0210051_1002297_pt1 | contig 19274 bp, 13 predicted proteins | sample CryGey092014_all_FD_185464 | JGI IMG/M metagenome (GOLD analysis project Ga0210051, IMG submission 185464) | Groundwater microbial communities from aquifer - Crystal Geyser CG23_combo_of_CG06-09_8/20/14_all (SPAdes) (version 2) | ecosystem: Environmental > Aquatic > Deep subsurface > Groundwater... | reverse complement strand
GGGCGTGTGGTGAGCACCCAACACACTGCTGTGCACGCAGAGGCGTCGAACTTGTGCAATAGCTTCGGTGTATTCCTAACCTTCGCGAGTATACTTCACGACCTTGCCGCCTGCTCTCGCGACGCTCTCCTCTACGAGTCGGTAGAACTCGTCGAGCATCCGGGACGTATCGAGGTTCGACTTGCCTGCGGCCGCCCGCATGAAGCCGGCGATGTCAGCGACAGCGTCGACCAGCCTGCATTCCGTTGGTTGTGCGAGGTCGTCGGAGGACATGCCTCTACCCCCTGCTTCGTCGTCGCCCAAGGGCATTCGGCCCCAGCGCCGCGCGAACGCGTCCTCAAGGCTTCTTCGGGCCGGCGTCGAACCCTTTCTGCGAGAGCTCCAACAGCCATGGCAGGATCCGCCTCCCCCCCAAGACCCGGCGTCACGGCGAGAGCCGTTCTCCTCGGCCTGCTGCTGATCCCCGTCAACTGCTATTGGATTATGGACGGGCTGATGTCGGGGCAGACCCGGCCGACCACGGTGTCGCTGTTTGTGAACGTGGTGGCGACGCTGTTTCTCGTGGTGTTGGCCAACGCGCTGATTGCCAAGATCGCCCCGCGCCACGCGTTGTCCCACGGCGAACAGGTCGTGATCTACACGCTGGTGTGCATCGGCTCGGCGTTGAGCAGTCTCGACCTGATGCAGCCGCTTGTTGCCCTCGTCGCGGGGCCCCACTGGTTGGCGTCGCCCGAGAACAGGTGGCAGGAGACGTGGCTCCACGACCTGCCCAGCTACCTCGCCGTAACTGATCTGGACGCGCTGGAGGGGTTCTTCGGCGGGCACTCGACCATCTGGAGGCCGGAGCATCTCCGGGCTTGGCTGCCGTCGTTTGCGGTCTGGGGTTCGTTCACCTTCGTGCTGTCGCTGGGGATGCTGTGCCTCAACGTGCTTGTGCGAAAGGACTGGACGGAGAAGTCGAAGCTGAGCTTCCCCATCGTGCAGCTTCCGCTGGAGCTGACGCGACCAGGCTTCTGGTTGCTGAAGAGCAAACTGCTGTGGGTCGGGTTTGCAGTGGCAGCCTTCCTGGACCTCATGAACGGGCTGCACTTTCTCTACCCCGTCCTGCCGACTCTGGGCGGGCAGTTCTACGATCTCCAGCAGCAGTTCCTCAATCGGCCGCTGAATGCCATCGGCTGGAGTCCCATCGGGCTGTTCCCGTTCGCCGTGGGGCTGGGGTTCTTCATCCCGCTGGACCTGGCGTTCTCGTGCTGGTTCTTCTATCTGTTTTGGAAAGTGGAGCGGGTCCTCGGGGCGATGACCGGGTGGAGCGACCTCCCTCGCTTTCCGTACGTGGAGGACCAGAGCTTGGCGGCATACGTGGCCTTCTGCGTGTACTGCCTGTGGGTGAGCCGGACCCACCTGCGCGGCGTGTGGCTACGGGTGATCCGCAGACCGGGAGGCATCGACGATTCGGCGGAGCCGCTCAGCTACCGGACGGCGCTCGTGGGAATTCTGGTCGCGGGGGCGCTGTTGGTGGGCTTCAGCCGCCATGTCGGCATGTCGCTGTGGGTCGCCGCGGTCTTCTTCGTGGCCTACTACGCTGTGTCGACAGCCATCTCGCGGATGCGCGCGGAAGTCGGCTCGCCGGTCCACGACCTCCATCTCGGCGGGCCGCACATCATGCTGGCCAACACGTTGGGCAGCGGCATTCTCGGCACGCGGAACCTGGCAATCCTGAGCTTCTACCAGTTCTTCAATCGAGCCTACCGCGGCCACCTGATGCCCCACCTGCTGGAGGGGTTCAAGCTTGGCGAGCAGACGAAGGTCGATCAGCGGCGGTTTGCGTGGGCAATGATCGCCGCCATGGTCGTCGGGATCGTGGCCGCTTTCTGGTCGCTGGTCGACGTCTCGTACCGATCCAGCGGCCGCCCCGGCTATGCCACCGAGAGCTTCAGCCGCCTGATGGCCTGGATCGCTTCACCTCAGCCACCCAACTATGGGTCGATCAGCGCGGTGGGGGTGGGGGCGGCCGCAACTGTGCTGCTGATGTGGCTCCGGCTCCGCTTCGTCTGGTGGCCCCTGCACCCGGCCGGGTTCGCGGTATCGGGAAGCTGGTCCATGAACCTCTTCTGGGTGTCGCTGCTGGTGGCGTGGGCCCTCAAAGCCGGGCTGATTCGGTACGCCGGGATGCAGTCCTATCGCAAGGCGATGCCCTTCTTCATGGGGCTGATTCTCGGCGAGTTCGTGCTGGGCAGCTTCTGGAACCTGTACGGCTGCCTCCGCCACCTGCCAATGTACAACTTCCTGCCCTGACCAGCGGAAGCTCGGAAGCTACTCCGACCGCACGACCACCGAACTGCCCTGCACGGACAGCACCAGCGACGCGGTGTCGCGGTTGGGCATGCTAAGCCAACCCGTAGCTTGGCCGAAGCTCAGCCGGACGGCAACGGGGAGCTTCGTCCGGGCGCCCCGGGGCAGTACGACCGTTCCCGGCCCGGCGCCTCGGCACACGCGCTGGCCGTCGATTTCGATCGAGTAGACGGGTCTCGGCGCTGAATCTACCCGCACCGTGACCCGACACCAGTGCCCCAGCGTGACCGAAAGCCGCCGCGCCTCATCCTTGCGGATGACTTGGTCCGCCCCGGACACCTGCCACTCCCCCACGTTCTCTATCCGTACCGTCACCGAATGGGTGCCGATAGGCACCGGGAAGAACCTGAACTGAGAGAGCGTCCCCGGCGGCGAGTCCGGCGTGCGGCCCAATTGTCCTCCGTCGATCCACACCTCGGCGCTGCCGGGATCGGTCGCGAGGATGTAGCCTTGCTGGCCGGCCACTGGAGACGTCTCGAGCTTGCTCTCCACGTTCGCGGGGCGGGCGGGGGAGGCGGGCTAGCTTGCTCTCCACGTTCGCGGGGCGGGCGGGGGAGGCGGGCTTCTGCTCCGGCTGCTGGGCGGGCACGCTCGGCTCAACCGGCTTCGTCGCCGTAGGCACCGTGGGCGGCGTGGGCGCGGGCTGGGTCTGGTCCGCGTCCGGGTGCACTTTGCTGGGGAACTCGGTGGCGATCTGCTGCTTCACCAGTTGGATGCGCTCCGGCGTGGCCGGATGGCTGGCGAAGTACTTGGACAGCCCGCTCAGGTTGCCGCCGCCCAGCATCTGCAGCGCGTGCACCGCCTCGTACGGATCATAGCCTGCCTTCACCATGAAACGCACTCCCGACGCATCGGCCTCCCGTTCCTGGTCGCGGCTGTAGCCGGAGTCGACGATGTTCCACGCGATCCCGACGCCGAGTTGCACGGCCTGGGAGCTCTTGCCGAACAGGATGCTGAACCCGGCGTTCGCGAGCACCCCCTTGTTGATGGCCTTCCTCCCGTGCTGCAACTCCGTGTGCGACACCTCGTGCCCCATGATGAAGGCGAGCTTCCCGTCGGTGTCGCACATGTCCAGCAGCTTCTTCGTGATGTAGGTCGGCCCGCCGGGGCAGGCGAAGGCGTTGATCTCCTTGTCGTTGTTGAGCACCTTGAACTCGTAGGGGATGTTCTTCCGCTGCCGGAACTGAACCACTTGCCGGGCGAGACGGTCCAGCCGAGCCTGCCGCTGCGGGTCGTGCAAGACGCCGCCATACTGCTTCTCCGCGTTGGCGGCGACCTCTTTGCCGACTTGGATCTCTTCCTTTTCGCTGACGACCATGAGCGCCCGGGCGGGCTGGGCGCCGAACAGAGCCAGGACGGCACAGGCCGCCGGAAGCCTCAGCGGGAGGCGTTGAAGTCTCGTCATGTTGGTCCTCTTTCTGCACGACTGCGTTCGTGCTTTGGATGCCCGGACAGACGTATGACACATTCGGCAGGTTGCGTGACGCTGATCGCCGGTCCAGACCAGAAGGAGCGCCCGCCTCCGCACGAAGGCGAGCGGACAGGCGCTCCTGGATCAGCACAAACGGTGCAGGCGAACGTGGAGGGCTCTCGGGCGCTCAGACGCCCAACGCCACTCGGGCGCCATCCGCGGCGGCCGACTTCAGCGCGGCTTCCATAAACGCCATGATCTCGACGGTAGTGTGGATGCACAGCGGCGCCTCGCCGGTCTCGAAGAACTGCACGATCCGCCTGAGCAACTCGCGGTAGATAACGCCGGTGCCGATGGCGTGGGACTCCACTCGCTTCTCGCCCCACACGGTGAAGCCGTACGAGTGCGCGCCGGCGCGCGTGCCGCGCATCGTGCCCAGGCGGCCGTCTTCCCAGAGACCGGTGACGACTTCGCCGCCCTCGACACAGGTGCACGTCAGCGACTTGCACCCGGGCCCCATCAGTGCGTAGAGCGTCTCCACCCCGTGGACGCCGTAGTGATACAGCCCCGGATTGCGTTCGTGCGTGCTCGCCGGGCTGTAGGCGTCGGCGCCGATGACTCGGCCGATCTCTTCGTGGCGGGCCAACACGTCCTGGACTTCGGTGCCGTAGCGGAGCGAGGAGGACGAGAAGAGGGACACGCCTTTCGCCTCGGCCAGCCGTACCAGTTCCTTCGCGTCGGCAAGCGAGCTGGCGAAAGGCTTGTCGATGTACAGCGACAGACCAGCCTCGATGAACGGCTTCGCCAGCTCCAGGTGGACGCCGCCGTCGTTCGCCTCGATCAGCACGCCGTCGACCTTGCCAATCAGGTCTTCGGGCCGGTCGACGATCTCAACGCCCATGTTCCGGAGCGACTCTGTGTAGCCCGGCACCCGTTCCGGCGACACCCGTGAGGTGCCGGGGCAACCCGCCACGATGTCCGCGCCGTCGACCCACTGGTCTTCCGGCATGTCGAGGCGTTTCAGGCGCTTGGTGAACTGCTCCACGTGCGAGGTATCAAAGTTGACGATCCCGAGTTTCAGCATGGCAGACAACCATCCTTCGTTGGGAGGCGAGGTACGTGACGGAGACAGGTTCGTCCGTCCTCGGCGCATCCCTTCCGGCTGCGCCCAAGCTACTTCGACGCGCCGTGTCCCACGATATCCCACCGGCCAACGGCGCTGCCGGCCTGAGTCAGCTCCCAGCAGAGGTGCAGGTTGATGGTGCCGTCGGCGTAGTCGGGGAGGATCTCCACTTTGTCGCCGACCCGCAGGCTGCACGTGTCTTCCGCGTCCCAGATGCCGTGTTCGGCGGCCAGCCCGCGTAGTGCCAGTTGGGGGTAGTCCTTCACGATGTGCCCGCCGAACCGCGGGTGCAGCGCCTTCATGCCGGCGTCCGTGATGACCCGCCCTCCGGCGCGACTCATCACCGTCGCCAGCACGGTCATGGCGTAGTCGGAGCCGCAGCCGCCTTTGTTGTACAGCAGGTCGCCGAGCGCATAGGTGCCGGGCTGAACCTCGGTAACCCACCCCTGCCCCGCCGTCTCGCGGAACGTGCCGCTGCTGGCAGCGGTGACAATGGGCACCGGGATGCCGGCCTCCTGCAGGCGCTCCACGACCACGCGCAGCGGGTGCAGATCGTGGGTGATGGCAGCCGTCTTCCCCTCGCCGGGTTCCTGCGCCCCCAAGTGGCCTTCGTAGCCGCCGATCCCGCGGAGGCTCAGATGCGGCGACTCGTGGATCCGCACGGCAAGCTCGACAGCCTCCTCCGCCGGCGCCCCGCAGCGGTTCATCCCCACATCCACGTCGGGGAGCAGGTCGAGCACGACGCGGTGCGCTTCCGCGGCCGCCTCCAAGTCGTCGAGGGCGTCGTGGCAGTCTACATAGCTCATCACCGGCTGCCGCCGACAGAGCTGCACCAGCCGCTCGATCTTCTGCTTCCCGCAGATCTCGTTGGCGATGAGCACCTCGCCCAGGCCGTGCTCGACGGCGACCTCAGCTTCGGACACCTTGGCCACCGTCACGCCGACCGCGCCTGCTTCGAGCTGGAGCTTCGAGATCTCGGGCGTCCGGTGCACCTTGAAATGAGGGCGCACGCCCACCCCTGCCTCGGCGGCCCACGCTGCCATCCGGTCGAGGTTCTTCTGAAGCAGGTCTACGTCGAGCAGTAGCGCCGGGGTGTCGATGTCGAGCTTGTACAAGAGAGAGCCTCCACGGCAGGTAGGCCGTTCCGCCCCCGCGAGCCGTCACGGAGCGAAGCGAAGTCAGGCGCCGCCACCGCTGCCGGCGACGCGCGCACATTCTACTGAGCCTGCCTCCGGCCCGCAACGGAGGCAAGGGAATCGTGCCGCCACACCGAACAGGAACAGGCGGAGCTGACTGCTGCGAGAGAACCCACCGACAAGGAGACTCGTTGATGGACCCACTCGACCTCATGTTAGTTGGTTGCGGCCTCATGGGCACCCGCCATCTGCGCGGGTACGGCGAACTGGAGCACGCCCGCCCCGGCTCGCTCCGCCTGCGCGCTGTCTGCGATCCGCGGGTGGACGCGGCAGAAGCCGTCGCGAAAGAAGCGGAGGCGCTGCTGGGCTACCGCCCAACGGTGTGCGCCGGGGCCGAGCAGGCGCTGGCGGCCGAGCCGGGCATCGTCGCTGCCGACGTGGTGACGGACAACCGCTCGCACCAGGAGGTGGCTATCCCGCTGCTCGCCGCCGGCCTCAACGTGCAGGTCGAGAAACCCCTGGCCGTCACCATCGCCCGGGCGCAGCGGATCATCGACGCCGCTCACGAGCACAGCCGCGTGTTGGCCGTCGCCGAGAACAACCGGCGCGACCCGATGAACCGGCTATTGCAGCACGTGGTGCAGTCAGGGCTCGTGGGTGAGCCCAGCTTCGTCACGCAGCTCAGCTTCTCGGCCAACCTGGGCGTCTACGGCACCCCCTGGCGGCACGACCTGGCACAGGGCGGGTTGGCACTCGATGTGGGCATCCACCTGGGCTACATTCTGGAGTACCTGCTGGGCGAAGTGGACACGCTCTCGGCCGTCTCGCGGCAGGTCTACGCCACCCGCTCGTGGACACGCCCCGACGGCGAGACAGAGACCGTTAGCGTCGAGAGCGACGACGTGTTCGCTGCCACCGTCGCGTTCAAGAGCGGCGTCCAGGGGCTCTGGGCCATGCATTTCGGCGTAGCCGGCGCCGGGCCGAATAACCGCACCGTCTTCGGTCACGAGGGCACTGCCACCGGTTCCGGTGATCGCTCAGGCGGCCCGGTGCGGGTGCAGCGGGGCCGGGAGATACTGGAGGGTGAGGCACTGGTCGAGGCGCTGCCAGACTACCGACTCAATGACATCGAGACGCGCCTGTTCGGCGAGCGCCCTACCGGCTATGCGTACCCGGGCCCCGAGACCGACCGGAAGCTCATCGCCGCCGAGACCGCCGACTTCCTCGACGCCGTCCGCGACCGCCGCGCGCCCGAGGTCCAGGGCGAGGTGGGGCTACGCTCCGTCGCCCTCGTCTACGGCGTCCTGGAGTCTGCCGCAGCAGGCGTGCCGGTGGAGCTGGATGAAGTGGTGTCCGGCAGCGTCAACGCGTTTCAGGGGCGTGTCGAGCAGGCGGCAGCTTCTGCACCAGCAGGTCGGTGACATCGACCTGCTGGACTGCGGAGTCCTTGAACAGCACCCCGTCCACGATCACGTGCACCTCAGCCGCCTTGGCGACTTCGGCGAAGTAGGGCTTCAGGTAGTCCATGACCTCGGTGGCGGGAGCCTGGCCGGCAAGTTGCTTGTGCGCTAACTCCTGCAGGGCCGCGCCCTGCTTCTCGATCCGCTCGACCTCAGCCTTGTTCTCCAGGAGCACTGCCGCCTCGCGCTGCACTTGAAGCACTGCCAGCCTTCTGGCGAAGGCGTCGGAGCGGTAGTAGGCCGTGATCAGATCCAGCTTCTCGAACGTGCCGAGGCGGAGCGTCTTCGTAGGTTCCCCGGCGGCGTGGACTGGGCTCCTTTCGGCAGCGAAGGCCCCCGAGAGGGAAGCCGCTCCTGACAGGACGGCTGCGGCAAGGGTCAGCAAGGTGCGTCTCGACATCGCTCGGATCCCTTTCTCGTAGGGCGGCTGCCTGCGTACGCTACCCCCAGAGCGGCTCGATGGACACGTCCATCTGCAAGTACAGGTTCTCGACCTGCTGCCAGAGCTCGTCGACGTGGTTGGACATGAGAATGAGGTTGCGCTTGTTCCCCGCCAAGTCAGTGACGTGGTTCTCAAGCACCGCTTCCTTGTGGAAGCCCAGCCGCTGGAAGACCTTCTGCGCACCGACCTGGTCTTCCGCCATCTGCGCGACGATCTTGTCCAAGCCGCGTTGCTGGGCGTTGGCGAACAACTCGCGGCAGAGCAGCGTGCCAATGCCGGTGCGCTGGAAGTCCCTCGCCACGACGCAGCGGATCTCGCCCACGTGTCGCGACCAGCCGTGCTGCTCGACGTGGAGCGTGGCATCGCCCACAATGCGGCCCGCTTCGGTCACGGCCAGGATGGGGAGCACCGACTCGTAGTCCAGGCGGTCTGCCCGCTCCTGGATGACGTCCGTCGCGCAGACGTCATGTTTCAGGAACTGCCGGTCCTCAAGCGGCAGCGCCCTGAAGAACTCCAGCAGCGCTTGCACATCCTCCGCCTCCATCGGGCGCAGGACGAGCTTGACTCCGTTCTTGAGTGAAACCTGCTTTGGATAGCCTTCCATCATCTGCCTCCCATTCTTCGCCCCGAGGTGCTGCTGCAGTGGCGGAACGCGCCTCCCCGGCGTGCGGCTCTTCGCACCCCTTAGTATGCGCTGACTCGTGCAGTTTGCCAACGGCCGCCGTTGGCTCAGGAACCAGTGAGGCGCGCTGGCTCGGCGCGCCGTTGACTTCGGCCGAGGCGTCCGCTAAAATGAGCCGTCACCATGAAGACCCCGCGCGAGCACCCAATTGTCTGGGTCTGGCGCCGCTGGTAACCGGCGGGCCGCCCTCTTGCGCGTGATCGTCAGCAGCCGTGGGTGTGCTCGCAAAGCCCACGGCGTTTGTTTTGCAGACACCGGGCCGTGGAGCCGACTCCGCGGCCCGTTTCCATTGTGCAGAGGAGACACCAAATGAGAGCGCTATCAGGGATCCAGCCTTCCGGGCAGCTCCACCTCGGCAACTATTTCGGCGCCATCCGCCAGTATCTCGCCCTGCAGGACGAGCACGAGGGCTTCTACTTCTTGGCGAACTACCACGCCCTCACCTCGGTGGCGGACGGGAAGACATTGAGGCAGTGGACCCTCAACCTCGCCACCGACTACCTGGCACTCGGGCTCGACCCGGACAAGGCCACCATCTTCCTGCAGTCGGACGTGCCGGAGGTGACGGAGCTGACGTGGATCCTGTCGACCGTCACGCCAATGGGCCTGCTGGAGCGCTGCCACGCCTACAAAGAGAAGACCGCCCGGGGGCTGTCGCCGAACCACGCGCTGTTCGGGTACCCCGTGTTGCAGGCGGCGGATATCCTGATCTACCAGTCGCATCTGGTGCCCGTCGGCCAGGATCAGAAGCAGCACATCGAGGTCGCCCGCGACCTCGCCCTCAAGCTGAACAACACGTACGGCGAACTGCTCACAGTCCCGGAGCCGTACATTCTGGATAGCACCGCCGTGGTTCCCGGTATCGACGGTCAGAAGATGTCAAAGAGCTACGACAACGCCATCGAGCTCTTCGGCGACGAGAAGGCCGTGCGCAAGCGATTCCTCTCTGTCGTCACCGACAGCACTCCCGTGGCTGACCCCAAAGACCCGGAGCAATGCACCGTGTACGCGCTCTTCAAGCTGTTCGCGACCGAGGAAGAGGCTGCCGAGCTGGCGGCGGCATACCGCGCCGGCGGTCTGGGCTATGGCGAGGTGAAGAAGCGCACGGCGCAGATGATGCTCGACTGCTTTGCAGAGGCGCGCGAGCGGCGGCAGCAGTTGGCCGGCGACCCGGATTACGTTCACGATGTTCTCCGCGAAGGCGGCCGCCGCGCCCGGACCGAAGCGCAGAAGACCATGGAGCGCGTGCGGGAGGCGACGGGGATTCCCATCCACTACACGCCGACCGTGTGACCCGGCCGCCACGGCGAGCTGGCGCTCAAGGGAGCAACTCCGCACTCAGCTCTTGTACGACCTCCAGATAGCCGTGCAGGTGCAGCACCAGCCGCTCGCGCAGGGCCCTGTCGGCGTAGCCGAGACGGCGGCCGAGCAGGAGAAATTCGTCGCTGTCCAGCGAGGGGACAGTCAGGTCCCGCGCATTGCCGCGCACCATGCGCAGGGCATCGATGAGGCGGCGGAAGAACTCGTAGGACTCGCGCAAGAGCTTGGCGACAGGTGCCTCCAGCACGCCGACGCTCTCCAGCGCGCGGATCGCTCTCCGGGTGGAAACCTCGCGAACTTCGGGGTGCGCCGGTCCGTGCACAATCTGCAGGGCTTGCGTGGTGTACTCGACGTCCACCAAGCCGCCCGGGCTGAACTTGGCGTTCTTCGCTCCCGGGCGCACCAACTCCTCAACCTGGCGTTGGCGCAGGGCGCGCATCTCGGCAACGTCGAAGGGCCAGCCCGCGTAGGCGCTCTGGTCGCGGAGCGCCACGATCCGTTCCCGCAGTGCTTCGGGTCCGGTGACGGGCCGCAGCTTGATGAGTGCTTGCCGCTCGTACTGCCGCGCGCTCCCGCCCGGCAGGAAGTACCGCTGGAACGCCTCCAGCGAGACGGACAGAGGGCCCTTCCTGCCGTACGGTCGCAGGCGGAGGTCCGGCTCGAAGATGCCTTCGCGGCGCGAGCGCAGGGCGCGCCGTACCTCCGAGACAAGCCGCTCGAAGAACTCGGCGTTTGTCAGTGGCTCCGGACCCTCCGTCCGGCCGGCGCCTTCGTACAGGAACATCAGCTCCACATCCGACCCGTAGCCCATCTCCTTGCCGCCAAACTTCCCCAGCCCGCAAATGGAGTGGCTGCACGGCTCGCCCGCCTCGAGGCGGGGCTCGCCGAATCGCTGCGTCAGCTCTCCGTAGCACAGCTCGGCTAGTCCGGTCAGCGCCGCCTCGGTGAGGTCGGTCAGCTCGTCGCCAAACTCCCACAGCTCGATCTTGCCCAGGATGTGCCGCATGTCGATGCGGAACATCTCATGGTCCTTGAACTCGTTGATCGCCTGTCGGCGGGCTTCGGGAGCGGGAGCGTCCGCCAGGCAAAGGGCCAGCTCGGCCCGCAAGTCGCTCTGGTGTTTGTGGACCTCCAGCTTGTCCGAGTCGCAGACAAGCGGCATCAGTTGGTCGTGCTGCTGCCGCAGGAAATCCTCCCAGAGGAAATCGCTTACCCCCAGCAGACGCGCCAGCCGGTGGATCACGTCCGGCGCTTCCAACGCGGAGAGTTGCTCGGCCCAGTCGGTCCGCGACATGACCTGCGACATCAACTCGCCGAAGTGCACCAGCGCCAGCCGCGGGTCCGGCGCTCTCGGTAACAGGTGGGTAAACTGCTTGATGAGCAGCGAGGCGGCGCGGATCTCGTTGAGCTTCCGCGGCGAAGTCACTTTGCCGCCACCAGGTTCCGCCACGTACAGGATGTCGTGCACGTGGTCGCCCCGGGTCCAGACCTCGACCCGCTCTATGCTGACCTCGCACATCGACAGGGCGTTGCACAGCTCGTACAGGAATGCCGAGGAGTCACGCGAGCGGACGTCGATGCGGGTGTACGGCTCCGGGAAGTCGTTGGCGGTCTCAACAGTGGCCGGGACCAGCGCCGTGTCTGCTGGTTCCGGGAGCAGCCGGAGGCGGTCAGCGACTCGGCTCGCCACCAGCCCCCGGGCGCCGGCAGTGTCGCCTGCCGCCAGCAGGGCCAGTGCCGCCCGCAGGTCGGCTTCGTACGCTGACCAATCTGGCGGGTCGCCCGCAGCGCGCACGTGGAACCAATCGACGATGCGCCGGTCCGGCAACTGCACCACTGCCTGAGGTTTGTACCGGCGCCGAGGAGGCTGCTGGCGAGTGGAACGGCGGTTCGCAGCGGGGGGAGCGTCGGCCGGTGCAGAGGATGAGTAGGTGAACACCTTCCCGTCCTCGATGCCTAACCCGTGGGCGGTGAACAGCCCGCAGATCACCGAGAGCTCCGCGAGGAAGTCCGGCGCCACCAGGGTGACGTCCCAGGCGTCTGTGCCTCGTGCTCTGAGGAACAGACGAACGGGATCGGCCGGCGAGAGGGCGGCGGCGGCGGCGGCGTGGTCGGCGAGCGCCTGGCGGGGGAACGACCGCGCGTAGGTCGACCCGAGTCGCGCGAGATGGTCGGCAACAAGCGCGGCGTCCGTCTCCGGCGCAGGCGCTGACGGGGGGGCGTTGCCAGTGTTCATGTTCACCGCTCTCTATTGCTGTCGGCCGGGGGTCTCGCCGGACGTTGAACGACTACGAGGTAGCTCCCAGATGCCGGTCGAAGATCTCGCGGACGGTCTGCGTATGGTGTGCATACGCGCGGTCGAACTGCACTTCGGCGGGAAGCGCCTGATCTGCGAACCCGGTGCGCAGTGCCAGCTTCCTCAGTTCCGCGCGCTCGCGGGGCAGGCTGTGGACCTGTCGCGATTCCATCATCTGCAGCCGGTGTTCCACCGTCCGGAGGAAGACGTACGCGGATCGTAGTCGCTCGCAGTCCTCTTCCGTTGCGACCCCTGTAGCGACAAGGCGCGCAAGCGCCTCCAGGGTCGCGCGCTGGCGCACCTGCGGACAGCGACTGCCGTGCTCCAGTTGCAGATACTGGACCACGAACTCGATGTCGCGAATGCCGCCGACGCCGAGCTTCACATTGGTCCCGTCCTTCAGTCTGAGTAGCTGTGTCTCGATCCGCGCCTTCATCGCGCGGATGTCGGCGCGTGAGCGCCCCACCGGCCGTTCGCGGTACACCAACGGCTCCAGCGCGGGGAGCACTTGGGCGGCGAGCGACTCGTCTCCGGCCACCGCTCTGAGCTTGAGGCAAGCCTGCTGCTCCCAAAGAGCCGCGTGGTGCTGGAGGTAGTTGAGGAAGCTGGGAAGTGTGGGTGCCGGCGGGCCGGTGCGGCCGTAGGGCCGCAAGCGGAGATCGACCCGATAGAGGTAGCCTTCCGAGGTCGCTTGAGAGAGGTTGCGCACCAGCAACTCTGTCAGCCTGTGGGCCACCGATTCGGGACAGGGCTCTGTACGCAGCAGGAGCAGGTCGAGGTCGGAGCTGTAGTTCAGCTCGCTGCCGCCGAGTTTCCCGAACGCGCACACCAGCAGCCGGCTCGACGCGGAGCTGCCGCCGCTCTCGGTCTGCGTCTCCGCAAGCTGGACACATTCGCCAACCAGAGCCTCGGCCAAGTCGGACAAGCGCGCCACCACCGCGCGCAGGTCGATCAGCCCCAGCAGATCGGCGACGCCGGTCCGCAGCAGTTCCAGTCGCTGGAACCGGCGCATGGCATCTGCCTGCGAGTCAACAGCAGAGAAGGCGTGCAGGGCCTGGGAGAGCCGTTCCTGCACCCGGTCTGGGTCAGCGTTCTCCAACAAGGTCTGGTCGCTGGTCAGGAACTCGAAATACTCGGGGTTGCGGATGAGCACTTCGCTGAGGAACTGGCTGCCCGCGAAAAGGGCGACCAGCACACCCGCCGCTCGGGGGTCGGTGCGAAGGTAGCGGAGCAAGTTGAGGGGGCTGTAGGAGGCGCCGCCGAACCGCTCCAAGTTGTGCAGAACCATCGCGGGATCCGCCGACAGGCGGGCCCAGTCGAGCAACTCCGGAGCGACGTCCGCGAGCGCCAACCGCACGTGCGGATCGGCCGCCATCCGCTGCAGTGCCCGGTCTGCCTGCTGCCAGTCCTCGTGACCCAACGCCCGCCACGTGCGCTCCACAGCCTGTACCGGCAGACTCTCCCGGAGCAGGAGGTCCCGGATGGATTGCTGGTCAACGGGGTTCGTCAAGGGTTCCCTCGCGGGTGCCGAACGCGACCCGAGTGCTGGTGTCAGGTGTCCCGGTTCACGTGTTGGGCAAGGCCCGTCGTCTCTGCCACTTGGGGGCGGCGGGCTGTTCTGTCAAACGGGTTTCACCACCAGCCCGGTCTTGACGTACTTCAGCCCGCACTTTGCGCAGGCTGTCTCGCCGTCGTCCTCGGGGAAGCCCAGTTTCTGGCCGCACTCGCACATCCATCCCTTGACGCGCGCCGGAACGCCGGCCACGATGGCGTAGTCGGGCACGTCTCTGCTGACGACTGCCCCGGCTCCCACCATCGCATGATTGCCGATGACGGTCCCACAGACGATGGTGCAGTTGGCGCCCAGGCTGGCGCCCCGCTTGACCAGGGTGGGGAGGTAGGCGTCCACCGACTCCTTGTGATAGCCCGCGCGGGGATTGATGTCGTTGGTGAAGACCATCGAGGGCCCGCAGAATACGTCGTCCTCAAGCGTCACCATCGTGTACACCGACACGTTGTTCTGCAGGTGGCAGTTGTTGCCCAAGGTTACGTCGGGGCCGACGAAGCAGTTCTGCCCGATGACGCACTTTTCGCCGATGTTGGCCCGCTTCATCACGTGACAGAAGTGCCAGATCTTCGTGCCGTCGCCGATGCGGGCGCCCTCATCGACGTAGCTGCTATCGTGGACGAAGTAGTCGGGTTGTGCGTCAGACATGCGTAGTGGCTCCTCACCTACGGAATGCAATCACGGCAAGCGACAACATCGGGCTCATCGCCTGCACGGTCTCCAGCCAGCTCTTCTTCTCTTTGTAGATGAGCGCCTGGCTCGGGACAAAGATGATATCGCCCGGTTCGAGAGTCCGGGTCTTACTCGCGGGCAGGATCGAGCCGTTGGCGCGAATGATCTCGATCTGGTCCTTGCGGGCATCCCGGCTGAAGCCGCCGGCTTGGTTGAGGTAGTCGCTGAGGGTGGAGCGGGGGCTGTACAACACCGCGCTTTCTCGCGCCACCGCTCCCACGACGAGAACGGCAACGGGCCGCTCCGGGATGGTGAGGAGGTCGCCGTCTTTGAGGACAATGTCAGCGGCGGACTTGGGCTCTGCCAGCGCCGCTGCAAAGTCCGCAGCCACATAGGTGGCCGGCGTTGCGCTCTCCGCCTCCATACCCCCTGGCTCTGTTGCTCCGGCTGGTGTGGCGGCGGTGGTGAGGTCGCCGGGACGGTTGCCCAAGTCGAAGCGCTTCTCCTGAGGAACCGCAGCAGTCGCTCGCGCCGCGGTTGTTGCCAGGTACTCCTTGTCCTCGACGCGGGCCGATTCCGCCAGCACGGCCTGCATGGCAAGGCGTTGGTGCGCTGAGATCACCTTATCGAGGCGCCGGCGGATGGTTGCCGCTGGCAGGAAGGCGTCGTTGGTGAGCCCGTCGGCGCGGCTCAGGAGATCGCTGAGGGTAGTCTCCGGGTCGTCCAGGAAGTAGACGCCGGGGTTCTTGACTTCGCCGACGATCGTCACCGACTGCGCCAGCCGGCGGGTCTCGGCGACGGTGGCGATGGAGACCGAGTCGTAGTCTTGCAGGATTACGTCCTGCGTCTCGTCGTTGTCCTTCAGCAAGCGGGCGAGATCCGCCTGCAGGCGGGTCCGCTCGCCGGCCGGCCCCAGCCGCACCACCTCGGCCACATTGTTCGCTTCCGGGAGCAGCCCACCGGCTTCCAGGATCAGCTCGGACAGTTTCATGTCTTGGGCCCGCGGATAGTCGCCCGGGTTCTGGACCGCGCCGTCGATGCGCACTTGCCGGCGGTCGACCGCCACTTGGTTGTGGTTGAACACGATCAGCTTGTCCCGGTCCTGAAGCACCGGGTTGTCGGGCGCGGCGCCCGCCCGAGCCTTGTTGAGGTCGACGGTCAGGAGCTGCTTCTCGCCGCCGGGGAGAGTGCGCTCCACGAGGGCGTGGTCGAATGCAGCCTCGGGCAACGGCCCACCGGCCTTGAACAGCAGGTCCGCCACGGTCATGCCTGCCGCCCGTTCATACGCTCCCGGCCGGACGACTTCCCCCTGGGCAACGACGTGCCCGCCCCGCCATCGAAGCGACTCCGGCGTGTACAGCACGAGCTGATCGCCCGGTTGGAGCAGCACATTCCACTCGGCATCGCCTTCCTGCGCCTTCGCCAGATCGACGACCACGCTGAGGGTCCGCTGACCGGACGGGACGTTGTCCAGCAAGTACTTGGCGGTCGAGTCATCCTGAGCGCGCGTCCGTTCAGCCACGGGATCGCGCACCGGCTTCCGCTCTCGCGGGGCCCTGATTCGGCTGGGCGCGCTGGCAGGAGGGAACACCCGCTCCAGAGTGCAATGCACGACTTCCGTCTGGTCCAGCAACCCGCCGGCCCAGTCCAGGAGATCCTTGACCGTCATGCCGGATACGTAGCGATACCGGCCAGGCCGTTGGACCGGCCCGGCAAGGCAGACATTGATCGGCATCCCGCCGCTGTCTGCCGAGTACAACACCACCCGGTCTCGCCCCTGGAGCGGGGCGTTTGCCGTCTCCTCGCCGGCCACAGCGGCGGCGACATCGAACGCGATCAGCCGCGTGCTGCCGTCAGGCTCGAGGCGGGTGATCTCACCTCTACTGAGAACGGCCTCGCCCAGGGCGCCCTCGGTCCGGGCGAGGGTGAGGAGGTCCTTGACGCGCATGCCATCGGTCCACTGGTAGTAGCCGGAACGGTTGACCTGCCCCTCCAGCCGGACGGCGTTGCGGTTGTCTTCGACAACGCGAAGGACTCGAATCACGTCGCCAGCCTGCACCGGCAGGTTGGTCTCCGCCGCCGGTGACGCCAGCAGAGCCGAGGCGTCCACATCCCGGACGACCTGCCGCGCGTTGGCCTCGATCCGGGTGATCTGGATTCGCTGCGCGTAGCCCGTCGGCTTCAACCCACCGGCCCACTCCAGGAGATCCCGGAGCCGCTCGTCGCCCTTCAGCTCGTAGAGGGCGGGACGGCGCACTTCGCCCTGGACCGCAACCAGGGGACCGACTACGGGAAGGAACAGCCGGTCACCGGACTGCAGCGGCAGATCGTCGGTAGCCTCGCCGGTCAGCAGGTACTTGTACAGGTCGAGGACTGCGACTTCGTCATTGCCGCGCATCAGCCGAATCCGCCGCATCGAGCCGCGCTCGTTGGGCCCGCCGGCAGCATAGAGCGCGTTGAAGGCCGTGCTTAGAGGGCTGATCAGCCGGCTGCCTGGCCGCTTCGCCTCGCCGACCACCCACACGCGGATGGAGTGCAGCTTGGTCAGCGCCACATGCACCTTGACCTGCTTGTACAGCCGCAGAAGCTGCTCCTGCGCAAGCCCCTTCAACTGCGCCAACGTCAGCCCCCGCACGCTCAGCGTGCCGCCGGTCGGCAAGTTGACCTGTCCTTGTGGGTCGACGGTAAGCCCGTGTGTCTCCTGCGGGAGGAACTCGCTCCAGTAGCTCAACTCGATCTCGTCGCCCGGGCCCAACGGGTAGTCCGCCGGGACAGCGGCGTCAGGCGGCGGCTCGAACGCTCCAGCGTCCTCCGCGAACAAGTCGCTGCCAAAGGGCTTGAGCTGGCCGTCATCCTGCTCTTCCTCTTCGAGCTCGGGGCGGCGGAGCGTTCGCTCCTCGACCGTGCGTGTCACGACGGTGCGCTCTTCCTGCTTGGTCTGCTTGACGCCCTCCGGCAGGGGCGGCTGTTCGCCAGACTTGTCGGTGTTCTTGGTCTCCTGCTTCGTTTCCGTCTTGACGGTTGTCTTCGGCTCTTCCTTGGGAGCGGGCGCAGCCAGGACGGGTATCCCTCGGCCCAGCAGCAGGGCGGCCGCCAGGCACAGGACCCAGTTCGGGCTACGGCGGAGACGAGTTGGCGTGAACATGGTGATTGCGGTGACTCCCGGCCAAAGGGCCGCAGCGGAACGCTGCGCAGCTCTCATGTGGGCTCTATGCGGAAGATACGTCACGCGGTCACCTGTTCCTTTTGTGGAGGGCGAATCGAGGCAGTGGGCGGGAGGACGCCAGGAGTGCCGAGCCGAACAGACGGACAGCACACCGGCGCACGTCGGGCTACGTTGGAGGCGGGGTGGGGCGGAGGGGGAAGAGAGGAGGAGTGGTGCCGGGACCCAGGGTTGAACTGGGGACACCTGGATTTTCAGTCCAGTGCTCTACCAACTGAGCTATCCCGGCACCTGTTGTCCGCGGGGGGAAGGAATGGCGGACCCGACCGGATTTGAACCGGCGCTCTCCGGCTTGACAGGCCGGCGTGTTAAACCAGGCTACACCACGGGTCCGTTACGCGTTCTGTCGTCGGCTTCGTTGCTGGTGGGCGGAGCAGGGCTTGAACCTGCGACCTCCTGCTTGTAAGGCAGGCGCTCTCCCGACTGAGCTATCCGCCCGCAGCAGTCTCACCCCGGCAAGGGCAACAGTCTACAGAGCTGCTCAGCCCACGAGACGACAGAAAGGGAATTCTACCCATTTGCCGAGGGCTTGTCAATGCGGCCGCCGCAATTGGGCGGCCAAAGACGGTGCAGAGAAGGATAGCCGGGCGCGCTCGGGAAGTCAGAGCGAGACGCGGGGGGGGGCGCCCCTACTGGAGACGATCCCATGCCCAACTCACAACCCAATGTCCTCCTCTACCTCGCCGACACGCACCGGGGCGACCATCTCGGCCTCGCCGGTCACCCGATCGTCGAGACGCCGAACATCGACAACATGGTCAACCGCGGCGCCTACTTCCCCAACGCCTACACCGAGGTGCCTTCCACAACGGCCGCCCAACGCGTGATGCTCAGCGGCAAGGGCAGCTACGACTGTGGGCAGCTCGGCTACGCGGAAGCCCGCTGGGGCGAGAAGAACACCTTGGCGAAGGTGCTGAGCGACAACGGCTACCAGTGTTTCAGCATCGGCTGCCGCAACTTCTACCCACAGCGCAAGCGGTACGGCTTCCACCGCGTCCTCCTGACTGGCTGCAAGGACGAACCGGGCGGGGGCGACTACCCGGAGTGGCTGCGATTGCATGCCGGCCCGACGGCGCACCAGTGGGGACACGGCATCGACACCAACGGCTGGGGCGCTCGGCCGTGGCACCTCGAGGAACGCTTCAACCCGGTGAACTGGACTGTCGACACGACCATCGACTGCCTGGAGAAGCGCGACCCCGACGCACCGTTCTTTGTGTGGCTTTCGCTCGGTCCGCCCCACGCGCCCTTCTGCCCGCCGCAGCCGTTCTGGGACATGTACGCCAACCGAGACATCCCTGGCCCCATCCATGGCGACTGGTGCGAACGGCACAACGTGACCGTGCCCGGCCCCGCGCCGGCCGCATGGCACGGCTCGATCACGCCGGAGCAGCACCACCGGATGCGCGTCGGCTACATGGGTTGCGTCTCCCACGTCGACCACGAGCTGGGCCGGCTGAAGCAACGGCTGCAGCGCCTCGGGCTGCTCAAGGACACGCTGATCCTGTACGTCTCCGACCACGGCGACATGCAGTTCGACCACCACCTGTTCCGCAAGACCTACGCCTACGAAGGCTCCGCCCGTGTGCC
>Ga0210051_1002295_pt1 | contig 19281 bp, 18 predicted proteins | sample CryGey092014_all_FD_185464 | JGI IMG/M metagenome (GOLD analysis project Ga0210051, IMG submission 185464) | Groundwater microbial communities from aquifer - Crystal Geyser CG23_combo_of_CG06-09_8/20/14_all (SPAdes) (version 2) | ecosystem: Environmental > Aquatic > Deep subsurface > Groundwater... | reverse complement strand
TATGAAAACTGAAACAAAAAATCTTTCGCAATCAAAAATTGAGATTACTTTTGAGCTTGAGCCGGCGGAGTGGCAGGAATTCATTGATGGGGCGGTGAAAGAATTATCCGCCGATTTGAAAGTGGCCGGTTTTCGGCCCGGGCATATGCCAAAAGGCGTGGTTGAGCGCGAGATTGGCCTGGCTAAGATTCTGGCTCGGGCGGCGGACTTGGCAGCGAGAAAGTCGTATATTGAGACAGTCATGGATAATAAGATAGAGGCAGTGGGCGCGCCGAAGATAACTATTCTTAAAGTGGCCGAAGGCAACCCGTTTATTTTTAAGGCCGAGGTCGACGTTTTGCCGGCCGTGGAATTGCCGGATTATAAAAAAATCGCCCAAAGCAGAAAGCCTAAGAAAAAAGAGGAAATTGTTGTTGATGATAAAGAAATCGAGAAATCTTTGAACTGGCTGGCTCAGTCAAGAGCAAAACACATTACTGTTCAGCGGGGAGCGGAGAAAAATGACCGGGTCGAGATTGATTTTGAAGCCAAGATCGATGGAGTAAAAATTGATGGCGGCGAGAGCCAGAATCATCCATTGATTTTAGGACAAGGCCGGTTCATCAAAGGCTTTGAGGATAATTTGGTTGGCATGAAGGAGGGCGAAGAAAAAGAGTTCAGCTTGGTTTTTCCAGCCGACTATCATGAGAAAAACTTAGCCGGTAAACCAGCAGATTTCAGTGTCAAAATGAAAATAGTCCAGCAACAGGAGGTGCCGGAAATCAATGATCAGTTTGCCCAACAACTGGGCGATTTTCATTGCTTGGAAGATCTGCGCCAGAGCGTTAAAGACGGGCTTCTTCGCGAGAAAGCGGAAAAAGAAAAACATGATTGGCGGGAAAAGGCGCTAAATGAGATCGCGGAACGGGCCAAAATGGAGTTGCCGGAAAATCTGATCAGCCAGGAAGAAAAAGCTATTATTGCCGAATTGAAGGGTAATGTTGAGCAATTTGGCCTGAAGTGGGATAAATATCTGGAGGAGCTTAAAAAAAATGAAGCCGAGCTCAAAAAAGAATTAAGGGGGCAGGCTGAGAAAAGAGTTCGGGCGTTTCTGGTTCTAAGGGAGGTGGCCAAAAATGAGAATATCGAAGTCTCTGAGCAAGAGGCAGAGCAGGAAATGAACAACTTTTTGCGTCGATATCCGGATGCCGAACGGTCAAAAAACGAAGTTGACATTGAACATCTGAAAGAATATACTTATGGAGTAATTAGGAATGAAAAAGTGTTCCAATTATTGGAAAACCTTTAAGATTTTGACTACCGCTTACTGACTACCGACTGCCGCTTTCGTAACAAGCCGTAGTCTGTAGACCGTGGTCCGTAAGCAGTCCGTTATGAATTTAATTCCAACAGTTGTAGAAAAATCAGCTGAAGGTGAGCGGGCATACGACATTTATTCGCGCCTGCTTAAAGACCGCATTATATTTTTAAGCGGTCCAGTCGTTGATCAGACGGCTAATTTAGTTATTGCTCAGCTTTTATTTCTGGAGAGCCAGGATCCGAAAAAAGACATTAAGCTTTATATCAATTCTCCGGGAGGAGTAGTGACTGCCGGATTGGCCATCTACGATACAATGCAATACGTTAAGCCGGATGTTTCCACCATTTGCATTGGCCTGGCGGCAAGCATGGCTGCTACCCTTTTAACGGCGGGCGCCAAAGGGAAGCGGTTTGTTTTGCCAAACTCAGAAATTTTGTTGCATCAGGTTATGGGTGGAGCTGAGGGGCAAGCCGTTGACGTGGAGATTTCCGCCCGCCAAATCATTAAGTTGAAAAATAAACTAAACGAGATTTTAGCTAAGCATACTGGTCAAGATATCAAAAAGATTGAGAAAGACACTGACCGCGATTTTTATCTGTCGGCCGAAGAGGCCAAAGAGTATGGCATCGTTGACCAGATTGTTAAGCCGCACCGCTAATTATTAAGTCGGCGGGGCGAATAAAGCAGACAGTATTACGAACAAAGCATGAATGATTGCTTAGTAAAATCAGAGATTATTTATGATAACCATTTTAGAGCTTTTGGTGGCGATTTTGGGGTTGGTAGGCGGTTCGGTTTTGGGGTATCTCGCGCGCCAAACAATTGCTAGACAGCAGGTTGGCACCATTGAGGCCAAATTAGAAAAGCTGACTACGCAGGCCAGGCAAGGGGCAAAAGAGACCGTTCTGAAAGCCAAGGAGCAGGCCAATAATCTTTTAGAGGAAGTCAAAAAAGAGGAAAAAGAAAGGAGAACTCAACTGCGCGGCGTCGAGCAAAAATTAGAGAGAAAAGAGCAGTTTCTGGACCACAAGACGGCGGAATTGGAAAATCAAGTTAAAACACTGCAGGTGAAAAGCGAAAAGATTAGAGGGTTGGAGGCGGAGATTTTAAAGGTTAGAGACGAAGAGCTAAAAAAGCTTGAAGACGTCAGTCACCTTTCGCAGGATGAGGCAAAAAAAGAAATTTTATCTTTAGTTGAAAAAGATCATCAGGAAGAGATTTTAGAGCGGCTGAAGAAATTGGAGAAGAACGGATTGGAGGACTTAGAGAGACGAGCCAAAGATATAATAATTTTAGCTATTCAGCGTTACGCCGCGTCTCAGGCGGCAGAAGTCAGCTCAACAACTGTTTCTTTGCCTTCTGATGAACTCAAGGGGCGGGTTATCGGCAAAGAAGGGCGGAATATAAAAACTCTCGAAAAACTAACTGGCGTTGAAATCATTGTAGATGAAACGCCGGGGATTGTTGTTATTTCCGGATTTGATCCAATTAGGCGCCAAATCGCCAAATTATCCTTAGAAAAATTAATTCAAGACGGAAGAATTCAGCCGGCAAAGATTGAAGAGGCTGTTGAATTAGCTCGCTCCGAGATCGGGAAAAAAATTCAGGAAGCTGGAGAAGCGGCCTGTTATGATACCGGGGTAGTTGGGCTCGACCCAAAGTTGGTTAGGATCTTGGGCCGTTTGTGTTTTAGAACCAGTTACGGACAGAATGTTCTCTTGCATTCCTTGGAGGTGGCGCACCTATCGGCCGCCATTGCCGCCGAAGTGGGCGCTAACGTTGAGTTAGCGAAGAAATCCGGGCTTTTGCATGATATTGGAAAGGCAGTTGATCACCAGATTGAGGGTTCGCATATAGAGATCGGCAAGATGATCCTGGATAAATACAACGTAGCTCCAGAGGTAATAAAAGCTATGCAGGCACACCACGGAGATTATCCGCACGAGATCGTTGAGTCGATAATCGTTCAGGCGGCTGATGCAATATCAAGCGCGCGTCCCGGAGCGAGAAAAGATACGCTTGAGGCTTATTTGAAACGCTTGCGGGAGCTCGAAGATCTAGCCGTTTCTTTTCCCGGCATTGAAAAGGCCTATGCTATTCAGGCGGGTCGAGAGGTGCGGGTCTTCGTTAGGCCGGAAGAACTTGACGATTTGTCTACTCGGAGATTAGCCAAGCAGATCGCCGACAGGATCCAGGAGGAATTAAATTATCCCGGGGAAATAAAAGTAACGGCGATCAGGGAAATGAGAGTGATAGAATACGCTCGGTAATGCTGACCGACTACGGACTACCGACTACGGCTTCTTGCGGTAGTCGGTAAGCGGTAAGCGGTAGTCAAGTATGAAAGTATTGTTTTTCGGCGATGTCATTGGCCAGGCCGGCAGAAAGGCAGTCGAAAAAGTTCTGCCTCAGTGGAAGAAGAAATATCGCCCGGATTTGATAATTGCCAACGCGGAAAATTTAGCTCATGGCGCTGGTGTTACCGCTAAAAGCGTTGAAGAGATATTGGCGGCGGGGGTTGAGATGCTGACCTCCGGAAACCATATTTTTGACAAACGAGAGGGCTTGTTTTTGTTAAATGACAAGAACATTCCCCTAATCAGGCCAGCCAATTGGCCGCCTATCCCCTATGGCCATGGCTATCGGATATTGAAAGTCGGTATCAGAAGAGTTTTGGTGATAAGCCTTAATGGCCGTTTGTTTTTTAAGGAATCTCTTGATTGCCCGTTTAGAAAAGCGGATGAAATTTTAGAGGAGACCGAAGAGGAAAATATTGATTTCACTATTGTTGATTTTCATGCTGAGGCTACTTCGGAAAAAGCGGCGCTTGGGCATTATCTTGACGGCCGCGTTACTGCCGTTTTGGGGACGCACACGCACGTGCCGACAGCCGATGCCAAAGTTTTGTCCGGCGGCACCGCCTTCATTTCTGATGTTGGCATGGTCGGTCCCTATGATTCGGTGATCAGCTTTAACAAGGAGGAGGCAATTAAGGGTTGGCTGACTCAAATGTCGTCTCGTTTCGAATTTGCCACGGGCCCGGTGCAGGTTGACGCCGTTTTAATTGAGACGGGCAAAGATAAGGCGGCCAAGAAAATCGAAAAGTTGCAGGAAATCATTGCTCTTGACTGAGAAAATATGCTACAATGTAGATAGGTCATAGATTGTAGGGTTATTTTCCCCTTTTATATCTTCTTTCGAAAAAAGGGGGATCCGCAATCTTAAATAAAGGTCGAATAAATTAAATCGAGTATGCAGCTGCATATTTAATTATTTATATGAACAAAGATCAATTTATTGAAGCAGTCGTCGCCGCGACCGGTCTGTCGAAGAAAGACAGCGCCGGAGCCTTAGAAGCCATGATCGAGACCGTTACCAAGACCCTGGAAAAGGGCGATAAGGTAGCCATTGCCGGCTTCGGCACTTGGCAGGTTTCCAAGCGCGCGGCTCGCGCCGGTGTCAATCCTAAGACTGGCGTCAAGATCCAGATTCCGGCCATGAAAGTTCCAAAATTCAAGGCTGGAAAAGGATTAAAAGAAGCTATCCGCGGCTAAGCTTTTTAGTACTTTACACTTTACCAAAAATCCCCGAGCAATCGGGGTTTTTTGGTGATATGATATTCGAAAACTCTATGGGGGGCGTCGCCGGGAAAATTAACGTGCGCGCTGAGCCTTGTCGCACATGTCGATATTCCAGATGTGTTTTTGGGTGCGGTAGACAATGACGCAGGCGAACAAGACGGAAAGCAACAAGAAGAAAGGAATGGTTAGGGTTATTAGGCGGGCGCCGAAGACGATTATCAATGTGTTGGCGACGATAATTATAAGCCTTAATAGGGTTCCTCCCATGCCCAAGAAATTAATTCGGAATTCTTTTGTCGCCGCCATTGACAAATATGAATTAACGAAGAAGATGCCGAATATCGGAGCCAATAGAAACAACAGGGTTTTGCTGGTTCCGGCGACCAAAAAGGTATAGCTGATCACGGCCAGGCTCGCGAAAACATAGTCAAGCAGATGATCCATGTAGTATCCCCATTTTGGGATGCCGGTTTCACGATATTTTCCCATGGCGCCATCAAATGAATCAGTAAACCAGTGGAGCGCCATTACAGCCGAAGACAGCCAGAGCCATTGAAGATTTGTTCGCGCAAGATAGCCGGAAAGAATCAGCAGGGCGCTGAGCGGAATAGCCATTAGCGTTAGGTGATAGCCCTCGATCCAGAGGGGCATTTTTGGGACAAGCCAGCTTATGAACCTCTGTTCGGTTTTCATAAGCGGCCCGGTAGGCGGAACTCTTTTGTCTCCCATAAAAACATCGTTATGGCTTGTTGTGTCGTTGGGATTAGTCATAGAGCGGGTGAAGGGAGTCGAACCCTCGTCTGGACCTTGGAAGGGTCCCATAATAGCCGTTATACGACACCCGCACAATCTCTATAACTTTTAGGTTCAAAAACTTTAATTCAGTCGGGCCGCCCGGATTTGCCACGCCTACGGGTGGTCACCCGAAGGGTGAAATCTGGACTAAACCCAGCGCCAAAATTCTGTCGGGGCGCCGAGATTCGAACTCGGGCTACGTGCTCCTTCATCCTCCCAAATTTTCCGGGTCGGGCCGCCCGGACTTGAACCGGGACTAAAACGTCCCAAACGTCTCGTGCTGCCATTACACCACGGCCCGAAAAATTTAGGAGGACAAGAAGCACTCGTGCTACCATTACACTACGGCCCGTTGAGTTTGGTGCCGGGCTCGTGCTCACGGCCCGCCACTGGGTTCGTTGCTGCCTATTCTATGTCGTTTTTTGGTTCATCGATTTCATTCAAGATCTCTTCTATCTTTTCAACAATCTGGCTCGGGGTAGAATGTGCTTTTATCAGATAAGCATCGGCCTCCGATTCTAGGCCTCTTTTGATATTTTCTGGCTCTCCTAAATTGGTGAGCAGGATAACTTTCGTGGATTTCAGTTCGGGGTCGCTTTTTATGGCCTGCAGGATTTCAAAACCGTCTTTATTGGGCAAAACGACGTCGGAAATAACTAAATTCGGCTTGTCGTTTTTGGCCTTAGTGATTGCTTCTTGCCCGTCCTTGGCTGAATCAACCTCATAGCCGGCTTTTCTGAATTTGCTGACATACATTTCCGCGATTAAATTATCGTCTTCAACAATAAGAATTTTCTTTGCCCCATTAGATATTTTTGGTGTTTCTTGCATATCTAATAATTATCTATGGCCCCTTAAGACATCTGGAACAATGCGCGCGATGAGCATGGCAAAATATCTATCGGGGTTCGTCCAGATTTTATTATTTTTCTTCAGCCTTCGGCTTGTCTAGCAGTCCCTGGATTTTTGCCAGGAGTTCTTTGGGCGTGAGCGCGCTTTTCACCAAATATTGGTCGGCGCCCATCGCCAGGCCGCGCTGAATTTCTTCAGTCTGCGCCAGATTGCTGAAAATTACAACCGGAATCGTTTTGGTCGCCGGGTCGCTCTTCAGCTCTTTCAACATGGCCCAGCCGTCAATCTGTGGCATTAAAATATCCAAAAGGATTAGGTCCGGCCTTTCTTTCTTGGCGAACTTAACTCCTATTTTTCCATCGGCAGCATCAACAACTTCGTAGTTGGCATGCTCAAAGTAGAGCTTATACATTTCTAAAAGGCCTGGTTCGTCTTCGGTTATAAGGATTTTTTTCTTTACGTCTGGCATAGTTTATAATAATAGTTAATTCTTGGCGAAAATACAAGAATATCGAGTAGGACCTAGTCCTTATTGTCATTCCCGCGGAAGCGGGAATCTATGGCCCTAAGAAATTTCTGGATTCTCGCCGGAGTTTACCCCGTAGCGGCATACGGGGCGGGAATGACAGAGAGTGTGTTTAATGCGCAAAAAACGGTTTTTTATGCCTCTTTGATTATAGGCAGGGTGAAATAAAAAACGCTGCCTTCGTTTTCTCCTTCCGATTCAACCCAAATTTTTCCGTTATGCGCCCTGATGACTTTTCCGGCCCAATAGAGGCCCAGTCCGGCTCCCTCAGTATAATGGGTAGTGGCGCGCGGTCCGCGCTGGAATTTCTCGAATAAAAATGGCTGGATCGATTTTGTGATGCCGGACCCCGTGTCTTTGATGGAGAAAAGGAGGTGGTCGTCGGTCGGCTCAAGGGTGATGGTGATTTCTCCGGCATCGGTGTATTTGATGGCGTTATCAATAAGATTCTGGATAACCTGCTCAATTTTATGGGCGTCAACCAGGACTTTGGGAAGCGGGCTTTTGAATTTAATGAAATGCAGATAGAGGCTTTTTTTGACCGCCATCGGCCTTAATTCTTTAATCTGGCCATCGATTAATTCTTCCAGCGAAGTCGGTTTGAAATTGAACTGCATGCGGCCGGCCTCGATGCGCGTGATGTCGAGCAGGTCCTCGACTAGTTTTAGGAGGCGTTCCTCGCTTTGATAAATTTGGTCTAGGTGTTTTTTTTGCTCCTCATTTAATTTGCCCCAAAATTCTTCCAAAAGCATCGAGGTTACCCCTTTAATGGTTGTCAGCGGCGTGCGCAACTGATGCGAAGCAATGGAAAGGAACTCCGACTTCGCCTCGTCTAGCTGTTTCAGCCTTTCGTTGGCGGCTTCCAGTTTCAGAGTGAGTTTCTCCAAATTCTCACGTTGTTCAACTTCTTTGATAACGCTACGGATGAGAAGTAGTCCAAAAAATATTATTAAGACCAGAAGCATCCCGTCAATTATTCGATTTTGCCAATTATTTTCGAGGAACAGGCGAATAAGCAAGACAAACCATATGGCGAAAGTCAATAATTCTGCGGCGATAACCCTTATCTCGAAAAGATGATGCCTTAAAATAGCGTAGGCTAAAATAATTGCGCAGATTAATCCCGAAAAATATGCGATGGGGAATATCGCTATTTTGTAGGCCGGTAAAAACCCAAGGGCTCCGAAGGATAGAATAAGCAAGGCTGTAAAGGCATACCTTGCCTGAATTTTTTCTATCTTTTCCTTTGCTTGCTTAATTTTTATATAAATATTCGCAAACAGCGCGATGATGCCAACGAAGAAAAGAACAAGAAAAACATTGTGGAGGGGGCCAGCTATAGTGTGGCAGCCCCATTTATAGACGAACAGCTTATCAGTAAACAACGGGTTTTTTATAAAAAACAAAAAGACAATTGAAATCAAATATCCCAAAAAAACGAACTTTCTTTGGCGCCTTAAATTGGCAAAAGCGATGCTAAAGTGATAAGAGATGCTTGGAATAAAAATAACTCCAATATAGATAAACCGGTCCCAAAACATGGCCGTTTCAGCATTCTCGCAGGCAAAAAACATTTTATAGGTGCCGAAAAACCAAATGGTGATTGATATGGAATAAAAAAAGAAAATTCTGTTTAGGGTTGCGCGCCAATTAGAAAGGAAAACGAAGATTCCTAAAATAAAAACAAAACCAGCGCTTGCTAGCGGAATTAGAGAAATTATATCTGTAGAGTTATTTGGTTCAAAAATCATTTAGTCGGGTTGATTGTTTTTATATGGCGTGAATCGGTATTTTTTCGCGATATTTCTTATTAGCTCTATTCTATTCGGTTCGACTGCGCCAATTGAGTAGTTCTCTGTCGTTTCCTCGGCCGCCAAAATCATGGTCTCGGCCAAACATGCAAAGGCAACTTCTCTTGGCAGCCCGAGGTTGAAATGATAATTTATTCCTGGAGTGGAGATTAGTCCCCCGTCTATCGTTGATATATCCGGTCTTTTTGTGGCGATTTCGGGGTCGGTATTGCGGGGTTGCGACACATCATATACTATCGCGTTTTGCTTTAAATAGTCGCTCTTTATTAAGGCGTCGGCGCTGGCGGTGGCGACAACAATGATATCTGCTTCTCGTATTACGGCAATGTTTGTTGAGGTTAATAATCTTGCTTCTGGGCGATTGTTTTTTATATCTTTTTCTAGGCTGGTAAGATGATCCGGAGTTTTTCCGACAAGGATAAGTTTCGAAAGATTTTTTTCGGCGAAGTGCTTTGCGACTGCTTGGCCGATTGAACCAGTGGCGCCGATAACGGCAAAGGAAATTTGCTGGTCGTTTGTTTCTTTTTCGCGCAATAGATTCTCGACGTCTCTTATTGTTACCGCCGCTGTTAGGGAATTGCCGTTCGTGATGGCGATTTTAGTCTTTCCCAACAACAGCGCGCCTCCATTGGTCACGGAAGAATTAAAGGCCCCAAGTCCCATTAATTTTATTCCCATTTTTTCCGCCAGTTTTAAGGCTTGCAAGATTTTTTTGATTGCTAATTCTTTATTTTCCAGCATCTGTTCTGCTATCAGGGGGGTGGTCATTATAAATCCCCTTACGGGCTGGCCGTCTTTTAAAGATTTCAGCCCTTCAATTTCTGACACAACCACCGGCCAGAATCTTTTAAGAAACCAAAAAGTAAATTTTTCCGGCAGGTATCGAAAAAAGGGATACTTGTGATAAAGGTCGTTTATGTTCCGGGGATGCACCAAAAAAGCGAATGCGTACTCGGTTTTTTTAAAATTAGGCAAATAGCGAATTATTAAATCGCGGAAGGCATAAATAATCAGCAAAAATGTTTTCATAGCAGAACAAAAGGCGTCTTTTATATTAATCAGCGATTTTGTCGACAAAAGCTATTGTGAGCGGGGTGTTCACGCAAGCTTTGCTTAATATGAATTATACAATAATTCCATTAACGCGACAACGCAACGAAACGGTGGGACGCGGCTACCCAACGTTGGGGTTGACAAAAGTAAGAAAATCGTGTATGCGCTATTCCGGATTTCATTCAGCATCGAGCTCTTTAAAAATCAAGTTTATTCAGGGCGGAGAGGAGTCTGTGATGACATTAGATCTTAACGTTGCCTATATGAAGTCGTCGTTTGCGCGGGTCGTCCGGGACGGAGATTCTGTGGTGATCTGGCACTCGCTGTTTGGCTATCCAAAGGTTGTTTCTGTTGAAACGCTTGAGTTTCTCGAGTTGTTCTCGGCGCCGACAACTATTTGTTCACAGCTTGGAGATGAGCTGACAGACGAAGATCGGGAGGCGATTGAGGAGCTACTGCGGTGCTATTTTCTTGTCCCAGAGAATTTCGATGACCGAATATTTCTTGAAGAAAAGATGCGAGAGCGAGAAGCGGAAATCGTGAGTGGTTCTCTTATAAACTATCTTGAGCTCATCATGAGTGAGGCGTGTAACTTTCGTTGTACTTACTGTATCCACTTCAGTAATTTGGAAACTTCCGACCGTATCAACAATCCCAAGAAGTTCATGCGGTTCGATACGGCCAAGGAGGCGGTGGGTCGGTATCTTGAGATTCTTCGCGGACACGAAAAGCGTGTCGCCGAAATCAACTTTGGCGGAGGCGAACCATTGCTGGCATGGCCGGTTATCAAGCAGGTGCTTGAATACTGTCGTACCGCCTACGGTTCGGAGTTCGAGTTTCGTTTTTCAATCAACACAAATGCTTCTCTTATCACGCCAGAAATCGCCGTGACACTCAAAAGGCACCAAGTTAAGATTGCTTCCAGTCTTGACGGTTTGTGCGAAGGGAATGATCGCGTCCGACTGACGAAGTCCGGAGGCGGTACATTTTTCCAGATCATGCGCGGATTTGATGTGTTGGCGCGGGTAGGATATCCGCTCGACGGTATTGCAGCAACAGTCACTGAAAAGAATTTCCACGAACTCGACGAGTCGATTATCGATTGGGCAGTAGCTCGCGGCATGAAGAATGTCAGAATCGACATCGACGTTGTCGGTATGGTGGAGATACCCATAGAAGACGTTGTTGCAAAATTGATGCGGATTCGGCGCTACGCAGCGGTTAGGGGTGTTGATGTTCCCGGCTTCTGGTCTCGACCAGCCGAGAATCTTAATGAATCAACGCTCGAGAGCCGCGTCGCGTTCTGCGGCGCAGTCCGCGGCAACAATATGTGCGTAGGCCCGTCTGGAAACATCTACGGATGTGGCTATAGCACGATCCAGCTCGGAAATCTCTCAAAAATCCAATTGTTTTATGCGCCCGGCACCGCCTACCACCGTTTTGTGCGAGACCATCTTACTGGAGCGATGGAGATGTGCAGGGGCTGTATGATCGAAGGACAATGCGGTGGCGGTTGCAACATCACACAGGAGTTCGCTCGGGCGACGAAAACTGCCAAGATCGAACGGATGTGCGACTTTTACCGTCATATGACTCAGGAAATTCTTCGGGAGCAACTTCGGAAAGCAATAACCGTAGAGTCGGAGTCTCTCCGAACCATAACAGAAGGAGGTGAAAGCCATGCAGAAGGCGCAACCTAAACAGCGGCCGGCCCTCAAGGTCAAGCCGCTGCCGAAGCTGAAGGTGCTCTGTACCTGTCAGCAACCCAGTAACTGTCACTAACGCGGCGAATTCACGGGGCTAAGGAAAAGTGCTATACTTACCATAGCCCCATTTTATTTTTATGGAAAAATTTGTTCAAAAAATTTGCGAAGACGTAGCGAAACAATACAAACCGGACAAAAATGTCTTGGGCATTTTGCTATTTGGATCCGCGGCAAGAGATAAATTTGATAAATATTCAGATGTTGATATATACATTCTTTTGAATAAAAGGGGTAAATTTTCTAGAAATAATTTTATAAAGAATGGGATACGTGTTGATATTATTTTAAATACAACAGGAGAGGCTGAAAATTATCTTAAGGCAGATAAAAATAATTTGCGGAGAATCACTTCGCACATGCTGGCTCATGGCAAGGTCCTCTTTAAAAGAGGAGGGGGGTTAGAGAAAATTCAGGCGGTTGCCAAAAATAATCTGAAACTGAAAACGAAGTATAAAAGAAGCGAAATTTTGATGCATAAATACTCGATAGACGATTTTTGGGGAGAGGTTCAGCGCGATATCGAAAATAATGACCATCTGGCCATTAGCACCGATAGCCATTTATTGGTTACCAATATTGTGGAATTATTTCTTAAATTGAATGGAGAATTTTTAAGACAGCCGAATGAGATGAGAAAAATTTTGGAAAGACTGGATAGGAAATTTTCAGACCAAGTCGAAAGTTTTTACAAAACAAAAAATCTTCAGGACAAGAAGCGCATTCTTTCCAGGCTGGTAAGGTATATCTATGAAAAATCTGGTGGACCATTGCCAAAAAGGTGGCGCTTGGATAATTAACGGCATTTTAAATATTGAGCACGCGCGATCTTATGCCAAAAACCCAGCGATAGCTAGGGTTTTTTGATTCTCTTTATCTCTCAAATGCGAGTATTTCTACGAAAAATACAATTTTTTGATTTTCTCCATTACGGCCTCGCTGACTTTGTCGAAATCTTCGATGGTTGGATTCGGGGCGGTGGGGGTTATCATGTCTTTGGCGAAAAACGGCTGGCCGAAGATTACTTCAACCTTCTTTCGGCGGCGCATACCCCGTGTTCCCTTAAGCGCGACCGGCAGAATCGGCGCGTTGCTCCAAAGGCTTAGGGCGCCGATTCCCCTTTTGGCCTCGCCGATTTTATCGTCCTCGCTGATAATTTTTCCTTCCGGATAAATTATGATAATGCCGTTTTCGCTCAGTATTTTGAGTGGGGTTTTGAGAGAAACTTCAAGTCCCTGTCCTTTGAGAACCGGAAATCCGCCAAGAATAACGACAAAAACCTTCCACCACTTTTTAAAAATCCAGTCAGCGGCGATATATCTAAAGGGCGGAAAGGTAAACGTGAAAGCGTAGTCCAGAAAAAAATTGTCCCAGAAGCTCTTGTGGTTGCAGGCGATGATCAGCGGTCCGCCCTTGAGCTGGTCGATGTTTTCCTGGCCGATAACACGGAATTTGAAAAAGCAGCAGTTTAGAAGCCGCATTATTAACCAGCTGATTTTTTGGGCACTTGAAATTGTCATAATCATTTTTTTTAAAAAGCCGTTTTATTATCAGTCTAGACACACTTTTTAACGGCCAGGCACGCTTTTCTTACATCTTTAAGATCGTTATATATGTAAAAACTTAGCCGGCAGCTGGCGGGAGGATCTAGTTCATAATAATGATGCGCTAATGTCGCGCAATGGCAGCCAGCTCGGGATTCTATGCCTAATTCGCTTAATTCTTCAGAAATTTTAAACGGGCTTTTGTTTTTGCACGTGAAGGCGATTAGAGAAGTTCTGTTTTCGGGATTTTGGGGGCCATAGATCTTTATTGTTGGTATTTCCCCTAATATTTTTAGCGCCTCGCCTATTAGAATTTTCTCGTGATGTTCTATGTTATTCATTGCTTTTTCCACATCCGAGCTTTCCAATTTTTTATCAGTCATAAAATACTTATATTGCCCGGGGTTCAAAGAAAAGTCTATTAATAATCTTATAGCTTGGGCAGAAAGGATTGTCCCTAAAATGTTTGGGGTCCCGGCTGTAAATTTCCAGGGAAGCGTGTTGTATTCCACTTTTTCCGGGGTGACCTTTCCTTCCGCGATCATATCTCCTCCGTAAAGAAACGGCCTCATTCTTTCAAGCAACTCTTCTCTTGCGGACAGGGCGCCAACGCCAAAAGGGGCAAGCATTTTATGAAAAGACCAAACGAGAAAATCTATGTCTAATTTCCTGGCGTCAATAAACATGTTCGGCACTGTCTGGGCGCCGTCAATCAGAAGATAAGATTTTTTCTCGCCGTTTGGTTGCGTATAACCGCTTGAATGGGCGATCTCTCTCACCTTTTCTATCGGATTTTTCGTTCCCAAAAAATTAGACGCGCCCGTGCAGCATATCAATTTAGTCCTTTCATCCACCAAGGATTTAAGATGAGCCAGATCGAGTTCTCCTGTTTCCTTGTCAAACCTTGCAAGCCTGTATTCTACATTGACGTCAAACTTCGGGAGTATCTCTTTGCACAATCCATACCAAGGCACATAGTTTGAATTGTGCTCCATAAGCGTTGTAACCACATTGTCACCGTCTTTGAATTCAGTCATTAAAGAATACATGACCGAATTAATCGCCTCGGTGGTATTCCTATATAAGATAATATTTCTTTTTGATGGAGCATTGATAAATTGCGCGATAGTATCATAAGCGGCCTCGAATTTCTCGGTAGTCAACAATGAAGCAACGGATTGTCCCCTGCGAACGTTGTCATATTGCACAACAAGTTCTTTCAATAAACTTAACAATTGAATCGGAACCTGCGTGCTCGCCGCGTTATTTGAAACGGTTCTTCCTGAGTTTATTGCCGGAAAAAACCTTTTTATTTTCTGAGTTTTAATCATTATTTAGTAATTCAATTTTTTTGGGGCTGGCAGAATGCCCGATATTTCCCCGGCCGACAACGCGGAATTTGAAAAAGAAGCAGTTTAAAAACCGCATTATTATCCAGCTGATTTTTTGCGCCGTTGAAATTTTCATAGCCCTCCTTCTTGATTATACCATAACAGACGCTTTTTGCGGGCTGTGGAAATCTGGCTTATCGTCACGGGGCGATTTGTGATATAATAAATAGACAAGGAATCCACAGTTTTTCATTTTGTCATTCCGGGCTTGACCCGGAATCTATAGCATGTTTAATTTACTGGATTCCCGCCTTCGCGGGAATGACAGTCAAGCCCTCCCGTGGCCTCTAAAGATATTCTATCACAATTAAACCCAATTTCGCAGTGCCGGCAGTATAATCTAGGCCTTTGGCAGTGCCCAGCGTTTCTAACGATTGTCATGGGTGTTGTTACGATTGGCACGATGCTGGGAACTTATCTTATCGCCTATTTCTTTGTAGACCAGCCGGAGATCGCGGCCCTAATTGTGATTATAGCAACTGGAATTATTTTTATTGTCGGCCATTTTATTATTAGCGGCTTTGTTTATTTGGCGGAGGCCAACCGGATGAAGTCGGAGTTTGTCAGCATTACTTCGCACCAATTGCGAACGCCGTTGTCGGCGGTGAAGTGGTCGCTTAATTTGCTAATGGACGAGCGGTGGCAGAAGTTGGACCAGAAACAAAAAGAATACTTTGAAATTATGAAGACCAGCAATAATCGAATGATTCGGCTGGTCAACGATTTGTTGGATGTTTCCCGAATTGAGCAGGGACGCTTGGACATGAGACCAGGAAAGTTTTCTCTAGATGACATGATTCGCGACCTCATAGCCGAAATAACACCTATCGCCAGAGATGGCGGAGTCAGTTTGGGCTTTGAGGTCGAGGGGGGGGTGCCCGAGGGCTGGGCTGATGCCGAGAGAGTTCGGTTGGCGCTTCAAAACTTGGTAGACAATGCTGTTAAATATTCTAACGATGGTGGCGCGGTTAAAATAAAATTAGGCCGGTTCGGAAATTTTTTGAAATGCGAGGTCCATGATAACGGAGTTGGCATCCCCGAGCATCAGAAGGCGGATGTTTTCCAAAAGTTTTTTCGCAGTGATAATGTTAGAAAATATCAGACAGAGGGCACTGGCCTTGGTTTGTTTATCGCCAAGGGAATAGTTGACGCCCTGGGGGGAAAGATCGGATTTAGTTCAAAAGAAAATCAGGGCAGCGATTTCTGGTTTACCATACCAATTGCTAAATAATTAAAAAGATTATCAATCACCAATGCGCGAGGTTTAAACAATATATGGATTTTCCTATCTATTGTTTAAATTCGTGTTTTCGTGAACGTTCTAAAGTATGACTAAAATTATATTTGTTGAAGATGAGCCGATGCTCCAAAAAACCCTGTGTGACGTTTTGCGGAAAGAAGGATACGACGTTAAGGCGGCTTTTGACGGAGTCGCCGGATTAGAGTTGATCAAGCTCGAAAAGCCCGATTTGGTTTTACTGGACCTCATTTTGCCCAAAATGGATGGCTTTACGGTTTTGAAGAAAATGAGGGAAGACGAGGAAACAAAGGACATCCCGGTTATGATTTTGACTAACCTGGAGGGAACTTTCGACGTAGAAAGGGTCTTGGAACTTGGCGCGACCACTTACTTGGTTAAGGCAAATTATGAGTTACGCGAAGTGGTTGAAAAGATAAAAAAGATGTTAGAGAAATAAATTTGACTACCGACTACGGCTAACCGACTACGGCTATTGCGGTAGTCCATAGTCCGTAAGCGGTAAGCAGATAGATGCGCGTATCTGACCAACAACTTAAAGCGTTTTTGTTAGATGCCGGTTTGGCGACCGAATCTCAGCTTGCCAAGGCGGAATCTGAAGCTAAGCGGAAACAGCAGCGGCTGGGTGAGGTTTTGGTCGGACAGGGAACAGTAAAGCCGGCCGACCTGGCGAGGTTGCAGGCTTATATTCTGGGAATTCCTTTTGTTAGCCTCGAAAAAGAAATCATTCCGCGCGGGACGTTGGAAATTATTCCTGAGGCGGTTGCCCGAGAACATAATATCGTTGTTTTCAAGAAATCTGGCGGCAATTTGGAGGTGGCGATGCTTGACCCGGAAGACCTGCAAACCATCGAATTCATTAAGAAAAAATCTAATCTTAGAATTTTGCCTCGTTTGACCAACGAAAACAGCATTAAAACCGTTCTTCAGCAGTATCAAAAACCCCTGCAGGCGGAATTTGGCGAAATGGTTGACGAGGAGGTCAAGGCCGTTGTTTCGTCGGAAGAGGCAATATCGGGCGAGGAGCTGGAGCAGTCTGCCAAGGAGCTGCCGATCATCAGAATAGTCGACGCTTTCTTAAAGCACGCTATTCTCCAGAAGGCTTCTGATATTCATGTGGAGCCGTACGAGAAAGAGGTGGTTGTCCGTTATCGGGTCGATGGTCTTTTGCGCGACGTAATGATCCTGCCGAAACAAGTTGCGCCCGGTATTGTGGCGCGGGTCAAAATACTAAGCAATCTTAAACTTGACGAGCATCGTTTGCCTCAAGACGGGAGATTTAAGGTGGAGACTGATGATTATAAGATTTCGTTCAGGGTTTCTGTATTGCCGGTTTATGATGGAGAGAAGATAGTTATGCGTCTTTTGCCCGAGGATTCCAAGGGTTTTACTTTAGAATCGCTGGGATTTTTAAAAAAACAGATAGAGATTCTTCAGCGGAATATCAAAGAACCAAATGGCTTGCTTCTGCTTACCGGGCCGACTGGGTGCGGAAAGACCACCACTCTTTATACGATAATGGATATTCTGAACGTTCCGGACGTCAACATTTCGACCGTTGAGGACCCGATCGAATATCGGATGCCGAGGATCAACCAGACTCAGGTTAATCCAAAAATTGGACTGACCTTTGCCAGTGGTCTAAGGTCTTTGCTTCGTCAGGATCCGGATATTTTGATGGTGGGCGAGATCAGAGATAGCGAAACCGCTTCTTTGGCCATCAACGCCGCTCTTACCGGCCATCTGGTTCTTTCGACATTGCATACCAATAGCGCGGCCGGATCTTTGCCCAGGCTTGTCGATATGAAAGTCGAGCCGTTTCTTGTTGCTTCGACAGCCAATTGCCTTATCGCCCAACGGCTAGTTCGCATGCTTAATCCGGACACCAAAGAAAAATATCAACTGAGCGATTCGGAAATAAAAAGCTTGAGCGGCCGGTTTGAGTTGGAATCGGTGTTGGTAGTATTAAAAAAAGAGGGATTAGCCGGGCCAAAAGCGACTTTTAAAACAATCGAATTCTATCGCCCTAAGGGGTCGCCGGACTGTCCGGATGGCTATCGGGGCCGGGTGGGCATCCATGAGGTTTTAGAGGTGACACCCGCCATAAAAGAGCTGATCGTGGGGGGCGCCACTGCCGCCCAGCTTGAAAAGCAGGCTAGATCGGATGGGATGGTTACAATGTTGGAAGATGGTTTTATCAAGGCGGCGCAAGGGCTGACCTCGGTCGAAGAAATTTTGAGAGTAGCGAAGGAATAATCGCGGAACCGCGCAGAACAATACACAGAACCACGCAGAAAAATTCCGCGCAGTTCAGTGTTGTTCAGCGCAATAATTTGCCTACTTATTTTTATACCGCTAAATCGCAAGACGGCAAAGAAAAAGCCGGCCGAACTGAAGTTGTTTCGGAACACGAGCTGGCTCAGCAATTACGCCAGGAGGGATTTTTTTTGACCTCAGTTGTTCCCGAGTCGGTTCGGAAAGAGGCTGGTATTGGGAAAAGACTGTCAAGATTTTTTAGCAGTGTTTCCATAGTCGAGAAGATGGTTCTTGCTCGCCATCTTTCAGCGATGATCAAGGCGGGGTTGCCGTTGGATCGAGGATTGCGCGTTTTGGCGGCCCAAAGCAAAAGTCCAAGATTTCGCCAGGTGCTCGCGGAAGTCGAACAAAAGATCAGGGGGGGGAGGCCCTTCTCAGACAGCTTGGCGGAATATCCCGATGTTTTTCCCGAATTATTCATCAGTATGGTACGGGTCGGAGAGGCCACCGGAAAGCTTGATGAGGTCCTGGAGAATTTATCGGTTCAGATGGGGAAAGACCACGAACTGCGGTCGAGGGTCAGGGGGGCGATGATCTATCCGGCAGTCATTGTTTCTCTGATGGTGGCCATTGGGATCTTGATGATGATCATGGTGGTTCCCAAGTTGTCTTCTGCTTTTCAGGAGATGAATCTTTCTCTCCCAGTGACGACTAAAATAGTTATCGGCATTAGCCAGTTTTTGTCGAACAATCTTATCTTGGGGCTGGGGTTGGTTGTTTCTATCATCATATTGATCAGGATTGCGAGTAAGACAGAGTCCGGCAAGAGATTTTTGGATATTCTTTTTCTAAATCTGCCGGTTATTTCTGACCTGAGCCGGAAGGTTAACTCGGCGATTTTTGCCCGCAACCTAAGCCTAACAATTGATGCCGGGGTTCCTATTAACCAAGCCTTAAAAATTGTCGCCAATACCATGTCTAATTCTTTGTTTAGCCAGTCTCTTTTGGTAATTGCTGACGGGATGCAGAAAGGAGAGCAGATGAGCGATCTATTAAGGAATTTTTCCAATATTTATCCGGTTATGGTCGTACAGATGGTTGAGGTTGGCGAGACAACCGGTTCCTTGTCTGATACGCTAAGAAATTTAGCC
>Ga0210051_1002294_pt1 | contig 19281 bp, 22 predicted proteins | sample CryGey092014_all_FD_185464 | JGI IMG/M metagenome (GOLD analysis project Ga0210051, IMG submission 185464) | Groundwater microbial communities from aquifer - Crystal Geyser CG23_combo_of_CG06-09_8/20/14_all (SPAdes) (version 2) | ecosystem: Environmental > Aquatic > Deep subsurface > Groundwater... | reverse complement strand
GGCCGTCAAAACCCTTACCTGCACCACCTGCGGCGGCAGGGGTTTCATCCCCCACCCCGTGTCGCCAACTGTCTCATGCCCTCTATGTAAAGGTTCGGGCGATGACGCCTCCGCCCCGGCAATGGCTGTCTGAAATGCCGGGGAACAGGATGGATGATGGAACAATTCAGGAAGGAGAACAGGGTTCATGAATAAGAATGCCGTAAGAATCGTCAGCACATCAACCGTGCGCGAATCGGCCGGGGAAGACAGCGTTCAACCCGAAGCCAGCGACGCCTTTGTTTCATCTCCCTATGTGGAGCAGGTCACGGAGCGGGCTTTAGCCTACCTGGTGGCGGGTTATCCTGTCCATTTTTCCGGGGTGGCGGGAACGGGAAAGACGACCCTCGCCTTCCATGTAGCGTCCAAACTGGGACGTCCCGTAACCTTGGTCCACGGGGACGATGAATTCGGCACTTCCGATCTGGTGGGCAAGGACTCCGGCTACCGGAAAAACAAACTGGTCGACAATTATATCCACTCGGTCCTGAAGACGGAGGAAGAGATGAAAAGCCTCTGGGTGGACAATCGGTTGACCACGGCCTGCGAGCGAGGGGAAACCCTCATTTACGATGAATTCAACAGGTCCCGGCCGGAAGCGAACAACGCACTCTTGAGCGTCCTTTCCGAGGGGATTCTGAACCTGCCGAAACTGCGCCGCTCCGGGGAGGGATACATGGCCGTGCATCCCGAGTTCCGGGCGATCTTTACCTCCAACCCCGAAGAATACGCCGGGGTCCACAAAACCCAGGACGCCCTGATAGACCGCTTGATTACCATCCACCTGGAGCACTATGACCGGGATACGGAAATCATGATCGTCATGAAGAAATCGGGACTCCCCCGGATAGATTCCGAGCGGATCGTGGATATCGTGAGGGAATTGAGGAGTTTCGGGGTGAACAATAACCGGCCCACCATCCGGGCGGGGATCGCCATCGGCCGGATCCTTGCGTCTCAGAACCGGCGCGCCCGTGCAGATGATGTGTTTTTTCAGATGATCTGCCGGGATGTTCTGGCCACGGACACCGCCAAGGTCACCCGGGGCGGCCAGCCGGTCATGATGCAGAAGGTGGAAGAAGTGATCAGCAAGTTCTGCGGGTCCGTAAAACCGGCCAAGGAGAAAGTTAAAGAGGATCGCCAATGATGAAGAGGATTATGAGAGGCGTACAGGATATCAAGACGCTCTCCGGCCGTGCGGATGAAGGCACGATTCCTTACAAGGCCTATATGAAGCTGAGCATCCTCGAGATGGAAAAGTTCCGTCGGGGGAAGGAGAAACAGAGCGCCCTGGAAAGGGTGCATCATATTGATCAGCGCTTCCGGGACATCGAGGCGGAAAGGCAGAAAATCATGACTGCACTGGAAGCCAAGGGGATTCGGCGCCAGCGCCTGCCGGGCCTTGAGGAGCTTCCGACGACGGAGGCGCCGCGGACAACGACGGGGCCGTTCAAGATCCGATACTGAAAGGAGGGGAGCTTATGCTGACCATCTGTGATTCACACCATATTCCGACGAACCGCTGCGTGGCCGGCCACCGGGCCTGCCGGACGCATACGGGTTTTTTCCTGGGCGCCGGGGAAGCGCGGCGGGTCCAACACGAGATCATCGCCCTGGTCAACCGGAGGTTCCGCTTTGCCTGGCTGATCGGGCAGTGGGCCCGACATGACGGCGTCGTAAAAAGCCAAAGCGCGGCCTTCCAGGGATAGCCTCCTGTATGAGCTCCCGAGATTTCGCGCGCAAGTCCTGATGAACAAGGAGGAGCAAAGATGAAGATCAATTGTCTATCCTGCGGTCACACCATCGACCTCGATGATACTTACAGTGACTATGAGGGGCAGGTAAAGTGCTATACATGCAGCGCCCTGTTGGAGGTAAAGCTGGAGGAAAGCCTGATCAAGTCTGTCAAATTCCTTAAGCTGACGCGCAGCGCCGACGACGGAATATAACACGGAATGTCATTCCCGCACTCTTCGTTGTCATTCCCGCGGATGCGGGAATCCAGGATTTAAGGCTCTGGATTCCGGGTCAAGCCCGGAATGACGATGAGGAAACGATCGGATTCCGGAACAAGTCCGGAATGACATTTTCGCAGAATGACAGCCAAGAGGAAGCGCAAAGGGGGACGGCAGTATGGGCGGCAAAGCAACGAAAAATGAGGGGAAATATCTCTATGCCGTCATTCCGGCGGCAGGGGACCGGGAGTACGGCAATATCGGCATCGACGGGGAGCTGGTTTATCTTATTGCGGACGGCCAGGTCGGCGCCGTCGTCAGCAATTTCAGCAATGGGAAGATCCGCCCGGAACGCCGCCATATCGCGGCGCACCAGGCCGTTCTGAAACGCCTCATGGAAGAAGAAACGCCTCTGCCCATCACTTTCGGCGTTATCGCGGAAGGGGCAATAGCGATCAAACGAATCCTGTCGCTCAACCGAAAATCCTTTGCCGAACAGCTTCGCCGCGTTCATGGCAAGGTGGAGATGGGATTGCGGGTCGCATGGGATGTGCCGAATATTTTCGAGTATTTTGTTAACACCCATGCGGAGATCCGGGTGGCGAGGGACCAGTTCTTAGGGAAAAGTCGTGTCCCCACCCAGGAAGACAAGATCGAGGTCGGGCGTCTCTTTGACCGGGTCCTTCAGGAGGACCGGGAGGAACACACGGACAGGGTGGAGGCGATCATCTCTTCCGCCTGTTTTGAAATCAAGCGAAACGTTCCCCGGACCGAGCGGGACGTTATGAATCTGGCCTGCCTGGTCGGGCGGGAGGCGGTGGATAAGGCATTCGAGGCGGCCATATTCGAGGCGGCGCGCGGATTCGACAACAATTTTTCCTTCGATTTCAATGGCCCCTGGGCGCCTCACAATTTTGTGGACGTGGAACTCCGCTCCTGAATGCTCTTTCCTTATCTTTGCGCCGCGTCTTGCCGACACGCAGTTGCGAGGGGAGGTAAAGGGAAACTCCGCCTTGCCGGGGGCGGGTTCCCCGCAAAGGACGCCCGGCCGTCCATAATCACGGGGGTGGTTAGATGTTCCTGATTGATGACATCCTCCTGGCGCCCGCGCGAGGCCTCCTCTGGGTCTTCAAGGAGATCCACCGCGCCGCCGAGGAAGAACAGGCGAACGAGGCGGATGCCATCACGGCCAAACTCAGCGAACTTTACATGATGCTGGAGACGGGACAGATGACGGAAGCGGAATTTGACGCCGCGGAAAAGGCGCTCCTCGACCGTCTCGACGCCATCAAGGAGCGGGAGGGCGGCGAGGAAGAAGACGACGAAGACGAAATGGTTGTGATACGTAAGAGGCGGTAAGCCTCTGGATTCCGGGTCAAGCCCGGAATGACGTACGGTAAATGGTCCAAGTCGTCATTCCCGCCCTCTCCGTCGTCATTCCCGCGGCGGCGGGAATCCAGGGGTCAAAATACTGGATTTTGGGTCAAGCCCGGAATGACGATGAGAAAACGATCGGATTCCGGGTCAAGCCCGGAATGATCTTGGAAAAGGCAATGATACTCTCCAGGGAGGTAAGGATCGATGCGCGGCGCGTCAGGAGAACCGGGTTTCTTAAGCGATGGAAACATGCGGCTTCTGCTGTTCGGCGGCAAGGGCGGTGTGGGGAAAACCACGGCCTCGGCGGCAACGGCGCTGGAGCTCGCTCTCCGTCATCCTGAGAGATCCCTGCTTCTAATTTCCACCGATCCCGCCCATTCCCTTCAAGACAGTTTCTCCGGGGCCGAGCCGCCCCCCAATCTGAAGGTCCTGGAATTGGACGCCCAGGCCTATCTCCACGACTTCCAGGAGAAAAACCGGCAGCGACTCCGGGAAATCGCCTCCCGGGGGACCTTCCTGGACGAAGAGGACATCAACCGTTTTATGGAGCTTTCACTGCCGGGGATGGACGAACTCATGGCCTTCCTGGAGATCAGCCGCTGGGTCAAGGAGGGGGCCTACGACGGGATCATCATGGATACGGCGCCGACAGGGCATACCCTGCGCCTCATGGAAATGCCCGACATGATCCGGAAGTGGCTGGAGGCCCTGGACGCCCTTTTGGCAAAACACCGTTACATGAAGAAGCTCTTCCGGGGGTCCTATGAGCGGGACGACCTCGATCACTTCATTGAAGGACTCGCCGCTTCCGTCAAGCAGATGGAAAAACTCCTCAAGGATCATCAGCAGTGCCGGTTTGTTCCGGTCATGCAGGCCGAGGCGTTGAGCATCGAGGAGACGCTGGACCTGATCCGGGAATTGCAGCGCCTCCGCATCGGCGTCGTGGATGTGGTCATCAACCGCCTCTACCCGGAAAGTCCGTGTCTCACCTGCCGTCATGTCCGCGCCCGCCAGTTGCAGGAGCTGGCCCGCATTTTTCACGAGCCGGTTTTTTCCCATCTCCGGCTCTGGGGGGTTCCCATGTACCCCGAGGAAATACGCGGCATGGAATCGCTTCGCTCCTTCTGGAAAGGTCGGATGGAATTGGACGGTCAGGGGACAGATTTAAAATCTGTCCCCAGCTTATCTGTGCCGCCCGCCGAGGAAGCCCCGTTGTCCCTGCCTCCGGTAAAGCCACGCGTGGACAGCCCCATCCCCCTGCCGACACCGGATATGGCGATGCTCGTTTTTGCAGGAAAAGGCGGGGTCGGCAAGACCACCCTGGCCTGCGCCACGGCCTTACGTCTGGCCCGTGCCTATACAGGGAAACGGATACTCCTTTTTTCCGCCGATCCCGCCCATTCCCTTGCCGATTGTCTGAGCATGCCCCTCGGTCCCGAGCCAGTGCAGGCAGCGCCGGGGCTATGGGCCATGGAAATGGACGCCACCGCCGATTTTGTCGCCCTGAAAAATCAGTACCGGAAGGAGCTTGCGCAATTTCTTTCCCAGTTGATGCCGAACCTCGATCTGACGTTTGATCGTGAAGTCATGGAACGAATCATGGACCTGTCGCCTCCGGGGATCGATGAGCTGATGGCCCTGGCGGCGGTGATGGATTTCCTGACCCCGGAGGGCTACGACCTCCTGGTCCTCGACGCGGCGCCGACGGGTCACCTGATCCGACTGTTGGAATTGCCGGAGATCATCGAGGGATGGTTGAAGGCGTTCTTCAGACTCTTCCTGAAGTACCGGAAAATCTTCCGGTTGCCGGGGATCTCCCAGCGCCTGGTCCGACTGTCCAAGGATCTGAAGCGTCTGCGGGCGATCCTGCGGGACCCGTCGCAGGCGGCCCTCTACGCGGCCAGTATCCTCACGGAGATGTCCTTTGCGGAAACGACGGATCTTGTCGCCGCCTGCGGGCGTCTGGAAATTCCGGTTCCCTGCCTGTTTTTAAACATGGCGACGCCGGACGGCCCTGATCACCTCTGCCATTCCCTGTTCCAAAGGGAATCCGCTGTCCGGGAAAAATTTGCGCTGACCTTCCCCGGCATCAGCCGGCCGGTGGTGTCCCGGCAGAGCGATCCCCGGGGGATCGAAAATCTCGACGCGCTGGGACAGATTCTTTATCAGTCCGCCGACAAGGGAAAGCAAAAGAAAAAGAGCAAGGACGCTGTCATGGAACGAACGTCAGGCTCACAAAAGGGTTTTTCCCCCCGCAAGACCTCTGCTGCGGAGGTGCAACATGTCTGATTATGAACTGGATGAAAAGGAACATGTCAGCCTTTGCGAGGCCCTGGACCGGATCCTCAACAAAGGCGCCGTGGTTGTGGGTGACGTCATGATTTCGGTTGCCGATATCGATCTCATTTACCTGGGCTTGCAGGTTATCCTGACCTCCGTGGAAACGGCCCGGCGGGAGGAGGGACTGGTGTTATGAGCATGAACGCCGTTTGCCGGGTCTCTTCTCCGGCAGTATCAAGGAATGAAGGGGCGAGGAGCGAGGAGTTGGGAGATGTTCTCGCCTTACCTTTATTAAGGAGGGTGGAGTCGCCGGCCATAAGCGATTTTGCAAAAACCATGGCGCCGCGGAGCAATCGGGCCTCGCCCCGGCGCATGAACCTCGATCAGGATAAGAAAAAAAACGGTCTGGCCCAACTGGTTCTGACCGTGGTCAAGCTCCTCCATGAACTCCTGGAGAAACAGGCGATCCGCAGGATTGACGGCGGAGGCCTTACGGATGAAGAGATTGAGCGTCTCGGTTTTACGTTGATGCGTCAGTCCGAGGAGATCGCGAGGATCGCCCGCGAATTCGGTCTCGAAAGCGACGATTTGAATCTGGATTTGGGACCTTTGGGAAAATTGTTATAGCAGCTTAGTGAAATGGGGGGAAAGAAAATGGCAATCCAACAACGCGCCCGACATTCTCTGGAAAGTACAAATCTGGCGGATCTTCTTGAAAGGATTCTGGACAAAGGCATTGTGATCGCTGGCGATATCCGGATCAACCTGGTGGACGTCGAGCTCTTGACGATCCAGATCCGTCTCGTCATCTGCTCCGTCGATAAGGCCAAGGAGATGGGCATGGACTGGTGGGTGAACAACCCCGCTTTCTGTTCCGGGGCCAAGAAGCAGCAGGCCCTGCCGGAGGCGATGGACAGGCTCGAAGAACGCCTCGCCCGGATCGAAACCTCCCTGGCCGCCGGGGCATAATAGCGAAGACGAGAAGAATCCAAAACAAGGGAGGATCATATCTCGAAAATTATTGATAACAATGCCTGTCTGATTCATAAAGCTTGATCAATTTCCTATCCTGCCTGTGCCACCGGCAACACATCCGCTTGAGAAGGGAAATGCCGCCCTCATCTGAGTACTGATGCGGCGGGAGCGTTATGAGCGGAAAAACGAAACGCGAAGAAAACGGGAATCACGGCGGGGCATGATTGGGTAGGAAAAAAAAGGATTGCCATGAAGACAAACCACGCGGGCAGTGAATCCAAAACTCCGGCTGTTGCTCTGCGCCGGCGGACGGAGGAGGCGCTGCGGGAGACCAACAAGTACCTGGAAAACCTGTTCAACTGCGCCAATGCGCCGATCATTGTCTGGGACCCGGAGTTTCGCCTCACCCGCGTCAACCATGCCTTCGAGAAGCTTACAGGGCGAACATCGCAGGGGGTCATCGGAAAATCGTTGGAGATCCTGTTCCCACCCGAACAGGTAGAATCATCAATCGCCTTCATCCGAAAGACTCCACTGGGCGAGCGCTGGGAGAACGTGGAGATCGACATCCTCGCTGCCGACGGCACGGACCGGACGGTGCTGTGGAACTCGGCCACCCTGATGGCGCCGGACGGAAAGACTCCGATTGCCACCATCGCCCAAGGCCATGATATTACCGAACGCAAAGAGGTGGAGCAAAAGCTCAAAGATACCCTTGAGAGTCTCAGGAAGGCGGTCAGCGCGACCATCCGGGTCATGGCTTCCGTTGTGGAGGCCAGAGATCCCTATACAGCCGGTCATCAAACCCGATCTGCGGACCTCGCCCGAGCCATTGCCGCCGAGATGGGATGGCCCCAGGAGCAAATTGAGGGCATCCGGATAGCCGGATCAATCCATGACATTGGAAAACTATCGACCCCTGCGGAGATATTGTCCAAGCCAACCAAGCTGTCTGAAATCGAGTTTTCCCTGATTAAAGAACATGCCAAAAGGGGATACGAAATTCTCAAGGATGTGGAATCCCCTTGGCCGTTGGCGGAGATTGTTTACCAGCACCATGAGCGGATGGATGGCTCGGGCTATCCAAGAAATCTGAAAGCGGATGACATTCTGATGGAGGCCCGTATTCTTGCTGTTGCCGACGTGGTGGAAGCCATGGCCTCACACAGGCCCTATCGTTCGGCCTTGGGCATTGAGGCAGCCCTTGAGGAAATCGAGAAGAATAGAGGAACCCTTTACGACAATACGGTTGCGGATGCCTGCTTGAGATTATTTCGGAAGAAAAGTTTTAAACTTGAAGAGACATGATTTTAAATTGCTATCCTCAACGATATTCTCAACCTCACGTTAATGAATTGTAGTGCAGTCTGCAACCTCTTACCTCCTTGCACCGAATAATCCAGGATTTTAAGCGACAATCTGCTTCTATCGTCCATTGTTTCATTGTCTCGACCATCCTTCTTGACGTACGCAGCGCTTTTGCATATACTCCGCCGTCCATTTGCCCGGTACGCCCTGCCTTTGCCGCCGGCAAGGAGAATCAGCAATGGGATCATACAGATCAATTTATCAATGGGAGGATGGATCGTGATAAAAAAAATAGGACGGTATATGATGATCGTGGCGGCCTGTTCCCTTCTTCTGGGCATGACTGTCGGCTGCGGCACAAAGGAGGAGAAGGCGCAGACGGCCAAACCCGTGATGGCGCCGGGTCCCGCGGAAACGGCGGCCCCGGTCGCCGCGTTGCCCGCCGCGCGGCCTGTGGTTCCCGAAAAAAAGGCGGACGATGCGGGGATTGCCGTTGAAGTGGACGGGGTCAAGATGACGAAGGCGCAGCTCAACGCGGAGGTGAAGCAGAAGCTGACGCTGCTCAAGGACCAGATTCCCGCCGAACGCCTGGAACAGGCCAGGGCCGAAATTCGCAAGGGGCTGGTCGATGAGTTTGTGATGCGCACCCTGCTGAACAAGGAGGTCGCCGCCAAAAAGGTTACCGCCGGCGAAAAGGAGATTACGGAGGTGCTGGACGGCATGAAGGCCCAGTTGCCCTCCGGGAAGACGATGGACGATCTCATGAAGAAAAACGGGATCGATATCGCGAAGATGCGCGAAGAGATCGGAATGAACATCAAAATGGACAAGCTGGTCATGCAGGAGCTTGGGGGAAAGGTCAAGGTCACGGACAAGGAGATCTCCGATTTTTATGAGAAAAACAGGGAAAAGTTCATGAAACCGGAATCCGTTCATGCCCGGCATCTGCTGGTGGCCAAGGCCCCGGAAGATACCAACAAGACGAAAGCGGAGAAGAAGGCGAAGGCGGAAGAGCTGCGGAAAAAGCTTCGGGCGGGCGCCGATTTCGCCGATCTGGCTGCAAAGAATTCCGATGATCCGAGCAAACAGAACGGCGGGGATCTTGGAACCTTTGCCCGCGGCCAGATGGTCAAGCCGTTCGAGGATGCGGCCTTCTCGCAGCAGCAAAATGCGATCGGTCCCGTCGTGGAAACGGATTTTGGGTTTCACATCATCCAGGTCCTCGAACACCAGACCGCCCATGTCGTAAAGCTCGATGGCGAAACAAAGAAAAGGATCACCGCCTTTCTCGAACGGCAGAAACTGCAGGGGGCTTTCGACGGGATGATGAAGCGCCTGAAGGCGGGCGCCAATATCCTGGTCTATGGAAAATAAGCGGAGGGTGTTCGATGAGGAACCGCAAAGCGGGACAGATCCGGGACCGGCTCTGGTATCTGGGGCGGGAGGAGTCGGGAATTTATCTGTTAGAGGGCGAGAGCTGTTCGTTGATCTTGAGCGGTGGAATGAGCTATCTGGCGCCGGTCGTCCTCAAGCAGATCCGCGACTTCGGCATCGATGAAGGGAAGATCCGGAAACTTCTGATCCTCCATGCCCATTTTGATCACGTCGGGCTGGTGCCTTTCTTCCGGCGCCGTTATCCCGAGCTCGATATTTTCGCGTTGGCCCGGGCATGGGAAATCCTGCGGATGCCGAAGGGGATCGAGACGATCAACGCCTTCAGCCGCCTGGTTGCGGAGAGGATGGGCGTCACCGGGTCGCTTGTGGGACACGATCTGGATTGGCGGGACGACGTCGCCGGTGAGTCGGTTTCGGAAGGGGATGAAATCGATCTGGGCGGCCTGACGATCCGGATCCTGGAGACCCCCGGCCACTCCTCCTGTTCGCTCTCCGCATACTGTCCCGAGATCCACGCGCTTTTCCCCTCGGACGGGGGCGGCATCCCCTATGAAGATATGATCCTCCCCGCGGGAAATTCCAATTATACCCGGTATCAGAAGAGCCTGGAGAAGCTGAAGCCGCTCGCGGTCGATATCCTCGGCGCCGACCATTACGGGTATGTAACGGGGCCGGAGGCGGGAACCTATCTGATGCACAGCATCGATGCCGCCAGAGAATATCGGGCCGTGATCGAGGCTCTCTACCGCCGCACGGGTTCCATCGAAGAGACGGTGAAGCAACTGGTGGATGATATTTATACCCGGCGACCCGGCTATTTCCTTTCGCCGGAGATCTATGCCGGCGTTTACCGCCAGACGGTCCGTCACATTGCGGGCGCCTTGGAAGAACCTGGGTCCCGCGGCTGAGCCTCTCTGCGCCGTTTCAGAGTCTTGTTTAAGAAGATGAAACCTCTGTCGAAAAGGAGATGGCCGCATGAGATCGGTTGATCTGCTGGTATTCGATCTGGATGGAACCCTGGTCCGGTCTGACGAAGACCTGGCCGCCGGGGTAAACCATGCGCTGAAAGCAGTCGGGATGCCCCTCCTTCCGTTGGAGACGATCCGGGGATTCATCGGCGACGGGATTCCGGTGCTGATGAGGCGGGCGCTTGGCCCCCACGCGTCAGAATGGTTTTCGCGGTCGATCGAGCTGTTTAACGGTTATTATTCGGAACATCTGCTTGACCACACGGCGCTCTATCCCGATGTCCCGGACGTTCTCGACCATTTTGATCGCAAACAGAAGGTCATTGTGACCAACAAAACGGAGGCATTCGCGCTGAAGATCACGCATGCCCTCGGGATAGCTCCCCGTTTTCGGGAGATCATCGGCGAGGGCGCCGTCCCTTTCAAGAAGCCCGATCCGCGCCTGCTGCAACTCGTCATGGAAAAATGGGGGGCGACGCCGGAGCGGACGGTCGTGATCGGCGACGGCGTTAATGATGTCCTGCTTGGTAAGCAGGCTGGCGCGCTCAGTTGCGCCTGTCTCAACGGCATCACCGGGAGGGAGAGACTCCTCGCGCTTTCCCCCGATCTGACCTGCGAATCCCTGTCGGATTTGAAGTCATTGCTTTGTTGAGGCCATTTTTTTAGACATGTTGAATCAAGTCAGAAAAACGATTGCAGACCATTCCCTGCTGGTTCAGGGCGATCATCTGCTGGTAGCGGTTTCCGGGGGCGCCGACTCGGTCTCCCTCCTGCAGATCTTGGCAAGGCTTGCGGACGAATATCGGCTGCGGTTGACGGCGGCGCACCTGAATCACGGCCTGAGGGGGGCCGAATCGCAGCGTGAAGAGGCGTTTGTCCGCCGTCTCAGCGCCGAAAAGGGAATCGCCTGTATCTGTAAAACGGTCGATATCGGTTCGCTGCAAAGAGGGAAGGGGCGGTCTTTGGAGGAGATCGGCCGGGAAGAACGCTATCGTTTTTTGGACGAGGCGGCCGAACGATGCGGGGCCGGCAAGATCGCGACCGGTCATCACCGGGACGATCAGGCGGAAACCGTCCTGATGCATCTGCTCCGGGGAAGCGGTCCGGAAGGTCTCAGGGGGATCCTTCCGATCCGGGCCGGCCGCCTCATCCGTCCGCTGTTAGATGTCGGGCGGGCCGAGATCCTTGAATTTCTCCGACTTGAAGGGGTTCCGTACATGACGGACAGTTCCAATCTGAGCCCCGTTTTCCTCCGCAACCGGATCCGGGCCGAGCTCATTCCGGCGTTGACGGCGAACTACAATCCGCGGCTGGTCGCGGCTCTCTGCCATACCGCCGGCATCATCCGCGGGGAAGACGATTACCTGCAGGGTGTCGTCCGGCGGATCATCGAGGGGTGGGCGATCGCTCCCAACGCGGCGGAGGCGGTCGTTCCGGTCGCCGCCTTTTGCGGGCTGCATGAGGCCCTCCAGGGGCGCATCATCAAACGGCTGTTAGAGACCGCGGTCCCTTCAAAAAGCGGCATCGGTTACCGCCATATCGAGGCGGTCCTGGCGCTCTTTCGCAAGTCGGACGGCCGATGCCGTTCGCTGGATCTTCCTTTCGGGATCCGTGTCGAACGGGAGGGGGGCCTCCTCCGAATCCAAAAAGAGGGAGAGCGAAGAGCAAGCGGTCGGGAGAGAAAATCGTCGCAGCCCCGGTTTGAATATGGGGTGGAGATTCCCGCGACGATCCATCTGACGGAAATCGACAGGACGATCCATCTCGAACTAATCGGAAAGCCAACCCTTCGGGAAATGAAAGAAGAGCCGCGGAAGGCGTTCATGGATTATGAGCGCATGCACCCTCCGCTGATCCTGAGAAGTGCGGCGCCGGGGGAGCGAATCGACCTTTTCGGGCTCGGCGGGAAAAAGAGGTTGAAGGAGTACTTCATCGACCGCAAGATCCCCAGACCGCTCCGCATGAAAATCCCCCTGCTGGCCGATTCCCAATCCGTGGTCTGGATCGCCGGGGAAAGGATCAGCGAGCGGGTCCGGGTGACCAAGCAGACGAAAAGGGTATTGAAAGCAGAAATGGTTTGAAATAAATGACACGATATTATAAGGAACAGCCATTCATGAGAGCGGATGTCGGTTGTCTTTGAAGGAAACCCCATCTCCATCTCTTCAATTAAAGGAGAAAACGGATTGAACCCCTTGCAGAAGAATATTGCGCTGTGGCTCGTGATCAGCCTTGTTTTTGTGATGGTTTACCATCTTTTCAATCAGCCGAAGACCGCGCAGACGGAGATCATCTACAGCGAATTTTTGAGTTATGTCGATAAGACCCAGGTTACCGAGGTGACCATCCAGGGAGACAACATCTCCGGAAAACTGACAAACGGGACGGCCTTCCGAACCTATGCCCCCAGGGATGCGAGCGCGATCACTTTGCTGAAGGAGAGGGGGGTCCGGATCTCCGCGAAGCCGGTGGATGATTCTCCCTGGTATATGACCCTCCTGGTCTCCTGGCTGCCGATGCTGCTTTTGGTCGGAGTCTGGATCTTTTTTATGCGGCAGATGCAGGGCGGCGGAGGAAAGGCGATGGCTTTTGGAAAGAGCCGCGCCCGTCTGGTTACGGATAAATCGAAAAAGGTCACCTTCGCCGATGTGGCCGGGATTGAAGAGGCCAAGGCCGAACTCCAGGAGGTGATCGATTTCCTGCGGGATCCGAAGAAATATACAAAGTTGGGGGGGAGAATTCCCAAGGGTTTGCTGCTCGTTGGACAACCGGGAACCGGAAAAACCCTGCTGGCCCGGGCGATCGCCGGTGAGGCGGATGTCCCCTTTCTGAGCATCAGCGGCTCCGATTTCGTCGAGATGTTCGTCGGCGTCGGGGCGTCGCGTGTACGGGATCTCTTCACCCAGGCCAAGAAGAACGCCCCCTGCATCATCTTTATCGATGAAATCGACGCCGTCGGACGCCACCGCGGCGCCGGTCTGGGAGGCGGACACGACGAGCGAGAACAGACCCTGAATCAGCTCCTCGTTGAGATGGATGGTTTTGAATCGAACGAAGGGGTCATCCTGGTGTCGGCCACGAACCGGCCCGACGTCCTCGATCCGGCCCTGCTGCGGCCCGGCCGTTTCGACCGTCAGGTCGTCGTGCCGCTGCCCGATGTGAAGGGCCGTGAGAAGATCCTGGAGGTTCACGCCCGGAAGGTCCCCCTTGCGGAGGACGTTGATTTTGCCGTGATCGCCCGCGGAACGCCCGGCTTTTCGGGCGCCGACATCGAAAACCTTGTCAACGAATCGGTTCTCTATGCCGCCCGGTTCGACAAGGAGAAGGTGAATATGAGCGATTTCGAGTATGCCAAGGACAAGGTCATGATGGGCGCCGAACGGAAAAGCATGATCATCAGCGACGAGGAAAAGAGAAACACGGCCTACCATGAAACAGGCCACGCGCTCGTTGCCCGAATGCTGCCGGGCACCGATCCGATTCACAAGGTGACCATCATCCCCAGGGGACGCGCCCTTGGGCTCACGCAACAGTTGCCGGTCGATGAAAAGCACACCTATCCGCGCGAATATCTGTTGAACAATATCGTGATCCTGCTGGGCGGACGCGCAGCAGAGGAGCTGATTCTGAAGGATTTCACCACTGGCGCCGGAAACGATATCGAACGGGCGACGGCCCTTGCCCGCAAAATGGTTTGCGAATGGGGCATGAGCGAAGAAATGGGGCCCCTGAGCTATGGGAAGAAGGAGGAACAGATCTTCCTGGGGCGGGAGTTCGCGACCCACAAGGATTACAGCGAAGAGACGGCCCGGAAGATCGACAAGGAGGTCTCCAGGATTGTGATGAAGAGCTACGAGAGCGCCAAGCAGATCCTCTCGGATCGTCTCGATCTGCTGAACCGGATCGCCGCGGAGCTCTTAGAGAAGGAGGTTCTGAACGGACCCGAACTGGATGAAATCATCGGAATCCGAAGGGCGCAGGTCGATGCGAATCCACTGCCGGCTGCGCAGCCGGCCTGACTATGAATGACTTTGGAACCCGATCCCCGAATGTAACCTCGGAGAAAGAAGCGCCGGACGCCACTGCGGACTCTCTCCCGCTCCGGACCTCCCGGAGGGAGATGGTCCTTGGGGAACGGACGCTGATCATGGGGATCATCAATGTCACGCCGGATTCATTTTCGGACGGCGGCCGGTTCGATTCATCGGAAAGGGCCGTCGAAGAGGGGATCCGGATGGCGGAGGAGGGGGCGGACATCCTCGACATCGGGGGCGAGTCCACCCGCCCCGGGTCCGATTCGGTCACCGTCGAAGAGGAGCGGCGACGGGTGATCCCGGTGATCCGGGAGCTTGCCAAAAGGATCGATCTCCCGCTTTCGGTCGATACGATGAAGGCGGTGATAGCCCGGGAGGCGCTGGCGGAAGGGGCGGAGATCGTCAATGACGTCAGCGCGATGCGTTTTGACGGGGGGATGGCGAAAGTGGTGGCCGACGCCAGCGCGGCCGTCGTTCTGATGCACATGCGGGGTACGCCGAAGGCGATGCAGCAGGGGGATCTCACCTACCGTTCCTTGCGGGGCGAAATTATCGATTTTTTGAGAATGAGGATTGCGCGGGCCGTAGAAGAAGGGATCGATCCGGTGCAGATCATGGTCGATCCGGGCATCGGTTTCGGCAAGACGGCGACGGACAACATGCGGCTTATCCGCTATCTTCACGAGTTCAAGGTATTGGGGAGACCGATTCTCGTCGGACCATCCCGGAAGGCCTTTATCGGCCAGGTGACGGGAGGAACGCCCCGGGAACGGGTTGAAGGAACGGCGGCGGTGGTCACAGCAGCGATCCTGAACGGCGGAAATGTCGTCCGGGTCCATGACGTTTCGATCATGAAGAAGGTCGCAGCCATGGCAGATGCCGTGAGCAGGGCGTAAGATGATCTTCGGCGTGGGGATCGATCTCGTGGAGATCGGCAGGATCGAAACCATCCTGAAAAAATGGGAGGAAAAGTTCCTCTGCCGGATCTATTCCGCGGAGGAGATCCGGTACTGTAACCAACGGGCGCGCCCGGCGGTCCATTTCGCCGCCCGCTTTGCCGTGAAGGAGGCCTTTCTCAAGGCCATCGGTCTGGGAATGGGTGGCGGGGTTCGTTTTCGCGATATTGAAACGATCCATGATGAGAGGGGAAAGCCGGTGCTCAAGCTTGCCGGCGGGGCAAGCTCTTTTCTGGAGGCGCACGAGATCCGGGCGGTTCATCTGACCATTTCCCATACGAACGCCCATGCGACGGCGATCGTCATTCTTGAACGGTGAAATGTCGGAGGAATCGTTGTGACTGCGGAGCGATCTTCGGTGGTGTTGATTTCAAAAAGTCCCGCCGAGACCGTCCGGATCGGACGGATTCTGGGTGAAGGTCTGAAAGCGGGCGATGTGGTTGCGCTGACGGGGGAATTGGGATCGGGCAAGACCTGCCTCACCCAGGGCATTGCCCGTGGGCTCGGTGTTCCGGAGAATTATGCAGTCACGTCGCCGACCTTTACGCTGATCAACGAATATCCGGGACGGGAGGCGCCCCTTTTCCATGTCGATCTCTACCGTCTGCAAGGCGCCGCCGATCTCGCCAATACGGGATATGAAGAGTGCCTTTCCGGTGCGGGCGTGACCGTTATCGAATGGGCGGAGAGAATCCGGGAGGCCGTTCCGGATGGGGCCGTCTGCGTCGCGTTGACCTATCTGGAAGAGAACGTCAGAAAAATGGAGCTTTCCGATTGTAGGGATCGCGTCGGCCGCTGGGAGCGGATATTCAAAGAGGGAGGATGTTAGCCGATGGCTCTGGTGGTTCAGAAGTACGGCGGCACTTCGGTCGGCAATCTCGACAAGATTGCGCGTGTGGCCAAGAAGGTGATCCGGACGAGGGAAGAGGGGAATGACGTGGTCGTCGTCCTGTCGGCGATGTCGGGGGAGACGGATCGTCTGATCCAGCTTGCGCAGCAGGCGGCGGAGGAGCCCGATCCCAGGGAGTACGATTCCCTGATCTCCACCGGCGAGCAGGTTACGGTCACGCTGCTGGCGATCATGCTGAACGGTATGGGATGCCCGGCGAAATCCTTCCTCGGGTTTCAGGTTCGGGTCCATACCGATCAGGCCTTCAAAAAGGCCCGCATCCTAAGTGTGGATACGGAGGCGATCCGCGCTGAACTGAAGAAGGGGGTCATTGTGGTTGTTGCCGGGTTCCAGGGCATCGATCCGGAAAACAACATCACCACGCTGGGGCGGGGAGGATCGGATACCAGCGCCGTGGCCCTGGCTGCCGCGCTCAAGGCCGATGTTTGCGACATCTATACCGATGTGGACGGGGTCTATACCACCGATCCCAACATCTGCAGCAACGCCCGGAGGCTGGACCGGATCACCTACGATGAGATGCTGGAGATGGCAAGGGCCGGCGCCAAGGTGCTCCAGCCGCGCTCCGTGGAGCTTGCCAAAAAATTCAATGTGCCGGTCTATGTCAAGTCTTCGTTCACGGATGAAGGGGGAACTTTGGTGACCAGGGAGGAAAAGGAGATGGAGAAGGAAGTGGTGTCCGGCGTAACCTATGACCGGGATCAGGCGAAAATCACGGTGATTCATGTCCCGGACCGGCCCGGCGTGGCGGCCCGGCTCTTCATACCCCTTTCGGACCATAACATCCTCGTCGATATGATCATCCAGAATGCGAGCATCCAGGGGCATACGGATCTCACCTTTACGGTCTCCCGGAAGGATGTTCGCGAAGCGACGCGGATCATTTCCGAGGTGGTTCGGGATGTGGGCGCGGAAAAATTCGAGGTTGACGACAATGTCGCGAAGGTTTCCATCATCGGCGTCGGCATGATCAGCCACTCCGGCGTTGCGGCCCGGATGTTCGCTACGCTCGCCCGCGAGGGGATCAACATCATGATGATCAGCACCTCCGAGATCAAGGTCTCCTGCGTCGTGGAGGCGAAGTACACGGAACTGGCCGTCACGGTTCTGCACGACGCCTTCGGTCTGGGAAAGGAACCCTGAATGCTTGTATCCGAGGGACAGAAGTTGGGCGCCCTGACGGTTCTGATGCTCTCCCTGTTCTATTACGGGTTCTCCCTTCTCCAGGCCCGGCAGCCGGATACAGGGACACCTTGCGGCAAGATGTCCCCTTCACCCATCCCCTGGGGACGTCAGGAGGCGGGGAGTGTGGCGATCGAGGTCCGCGGCGGTCGGGCGGAAGGGATCTATTTTATGCCGCAAGGGACGGCGTTGGATCAGATATCCAAAGTCGTTGGCATGCCGGAAGGCGATGCGAGGTTGCATAGCCCGGAGCGGGGGATTTCAGACGGCGCCCTGCTGGTGATCTCCCCCTCGGGAGAAGTGACCCTCGGTGAAATGGCTGCCGCCCGGAGGCTTGCCCTGGGTCTCCGGATCGATCTTAACCGCGCCTCGGAGGGGGATCTTTCGCTGGTGCCCGGCATCGGCGACCGAATGGCGGCGCAGATCGTGCAGTTGCGCCTGGAAAAGGGTGCGTTCCACGATCTCGCGGATCTCGTTGCCGTGCCCGGGATCAAGGAAAAGAAATTGAACAGCCTCAAGGATTATCTGATGGTGATGCGGGCGCCCTGAAAAAAGTGCTGAGTGCCAAGTGCTGAGTGCTTCACTCAGTCCTCAGCACTATGTTTTTTAGGGGGTCCCGCTGCCTCTGTACTGGTCGAACAAATTGAGGACGCGCTTTACGTAGGTCTGCGTCTCTCGATAGGGGGGGATGCGGTTGTTGTTCCGCAGGACGGCGTTTTCGCCCGCATTGTAGGCCGCCAGGACGAGGGGGAGATTGCCGTTGAAGAGATTCATGAGGTAGCGGAGATAGCGGACGCCGCCGTCGATATTGGTTTCAGGATGGAAGGCGTCCCGGACCTGCAGCGAGGCCGCCGTCGCCGGCATCAGTTGCATCAAGCCTTGGGCGCCGACCGGGGAGACGGCCCGGTGGTTGAAGTTCGATTCCGCCTTGATGACGGCTTTGACTAAGGAGGAGTCGATGCGGTATTTTGACGAAGCCTTGGCGATCAGATCAGCGTAGCCGGCCATATCCCCTTTCAACTGGATGATGACCCTTTTTTCCTTCATCACGAGAACATAGGGAACGCCGTGCTCCGTGGGAATGTTGGTCAGATGGATGACCCCTTCGGAATCCGTGTACTTGTAGATATCCGCATCACATGCGGGTGCGGTGAAGAACAGAAGGTTCATCACCAGCAAAAGCAGAAATATTTTCGGGCACAATATTTTTCCTGCATGATCGGTTGCCGACATATCCCCTCCGCTTGATTGTCAATATACTTGAACCATTTCAGGAAATCAAGGTTTTTATCCCGCTCGTGAAGACCGCGATCTTCCGCTGTTGATTTTGCGGGTATATTCCTTTATAAATGGATCGGGGGAATCATCTGATCAGCCGCTGAGGTGTGAACATGCCGCTCGTCACGTTTTATTTTCAGCTCCATCAGCCGTTTCGGCTCCATCCGGAGCGGGGCAAGTTTCTTTGGGACGAGAAGAACCGGGCCATCTTCCTCAAGGTCGCGGAGAAGTGTTATCTCCCGGCGACCCGGATGTTTGCGGAACTGATCGCCGCCCATCCTTCATTCAAAATCACCCTGTCCATGTCCGGGACGTTTTTAGAGCAGGCGGAACTTTACCGGCCCGACGTGATCCGGGCGCTCCAGGCGCTCTTAGATGCCGGAGAAAAGAACGACCAGGTCGAGTGCCTCGACGAGACCTATTACCATTCGCTGACCAGCCTCTTCGAGGATCCGCTGCGGGTGGAGTTCCGGGAACAGGTCTCCCTGCACCAGGAGATGATGAAGAGGCTCTTCGGGATCGTTCCGACCTCGTTTAGGAACACCGAACTGATGTACAATAACCCGATCGCGGAAGCAGTGGCCGACATGGGCTACCATTCGATCCTCTGCGAGAAGCGGGATG
>Ga0210051_1002293_pt1 | contig 19287 bp, 21 predicted proteins | sample CryGey092014_all_FD_185464 | JGI IMG/M metagenome (GOLD analysis project Ga0210051, IMG submission 185464) | Groundwater microbial communities from aquifer - Crystal Geyser CG23_combo_of_CG06-09_8/20/14_all (SPAdes) (version 2) | ecosystem: Environmental > Aquatic > Deep subsurface > Groundwater... | reverse complement strand
ATTATAACGAAATTCGGTTGCATTTGGTGTGTCAGCAGAAATAATTTCTACAGCAACATTATTCATTTGATTCGCACTAGTATCATACCACGTAACAGCGGGCTCCCCATTAGCGTCTTTCCTTAAGAAAGCATCATTTCCATTAGCTAATGTAGCGATAGTAACATCATCAGCATAAGCATCCATGGTAACATAACCATTGGAAACATCTCCTGAGGCAAGGGTAAATGTTTCAAAGTTAACAAAACGACCAGCATTCAAAAGCCACATTTTCTGGTCTGTTTCCGCACCATAGTTTTCAGTAGCATTAGCACCAGTAGTATAACTAAACTCTAAACTATTAATAAAAACATCATCCATGAAAAGAGTTTGGTCAATATTATCGGCTAATGTACCTAAAGAGCATTCATCTTGAACCGGAGCCCATAATGTAACACCAGGTAAGTTACCGCAAACAATAGCAAAATCACTCAAAGAAGCACCATGAAGGAATGTAGAAGTTTCAACTAACTGAGTACCACTGACAACTACTAAATTAGCATTATCAGAAGTAGCAGTAGCATCCATAACTAATTTGGCAGGCTTTACCTGAGCCAAAGAAGCAAGGGTTCTGACATCCCCAAAATCGTTTGTATTCAACGTTACAGCAACAGCGGGCACATCCAAATTGTTACTTTTATAACCAAATATTTTATTTGGCGGAGAAGTTTTTCAACATTCTCTCTCATAGTTTCCTATGAGTTCAGACTATATCTTCATCCTATAAATAGGAGTCTTACACTTAGTCGTTGAGGGTCAAATTATGATAATTTATAATAAATACATTTAGGAAGAATTGATTTAATCATACATAAAAACTGTTGAATTTTATTCTTAACGAACATTTCAATTATATAATCCTCTCTTTTAATTCCATTATATACTCCACCACATTTATAAACTTTTATAGTGCCGTTGAAAAATTTTTTTAATACCTCAACCAACACCAACTGCTCATCATAAGAAAAACTATTAGTTGCTATAGAACAACAAATAGGCTCTTTATTTTTATTCCTACGTATAGAACCATCATCACCAAACCAAATACTAAGAGCCAATAAATCTACTTCATCTATTATAGTTTTATTTACACCTTTTAATCCATTTTTATAATAAGCATTAAAAATATCTGTAATATCTTTATGAGCCACAGTAAAAAATCTATAAAAATTACTAGCATTTACAATATTACCACAAATGTTTTTTTTACTATTAGAAAATTCTTTAAGTTTAATTGGTCTAGAAAAAGGAGATAAAAGATTTTTTTTCCAAGTCAAATAATCAAGTTGTTTTTCACAATGAGAAATTTCTAAAAGCGCATTCTTAGAATGTGGTACTATTCTTAAATGGCCATCTCCTAATAAACTACCAATAACAACTGATTTTTGTATTTGTGTCATTGGTGTGTTTCTTATTTCCTGATAAATATTCATATTAGAAGGATTTATAATAATATCATAATATGAATACCAAGCTCTTACTGTAGCATAATTCTTACATAAAGCAGATGCAACTTTACCTATAGATCCATGTTCGTTATGAAGTTTTAAAAGATCAATTTTACTTATTTCTATTCCCCTATTTTTATAATTACCAATTTTATTTTCTTTAAAATGATAATGTATAGTAGAATAGGGAACATTCAAAAACTTAGATATTTCTTTTATTGAACCAAATTTAACATACAACTCTTCCAAGTACTCTTTCGAAAAATCTATCATAATTTCTCCCTGCTGATTTTCCATACCCTTTACATTATCACTCCAATATGGTAGTAGTAAAGGTTTAACTGGATGTTCCAGCATATCGTAAGATTTTTTTATAAAAATTACTTTTTATAAAGGACAACTATTTGCTATCCACGACATCAATGATGTCTAAGTGCCCCATTTCGAAAATATCTTCACTAGTAAACGTTGTTGTGCTCCCCAGAGACTGTACACGATAAAGAACCTCACCATTACACCATACGCTCTGTGATGCATAAATGATTCTATTTCTAGCCATAATTTTAAGATCCTCCTATAGTCTTTAATCCATAATAATTTTACATCAAAACTATATTCAGGTTGGAAAAACAAACTACTTATAATTATCAAACTGAGGCTAGTTTAACAATTATATCCCTTTTCCTTTTTTATGACATACTTTATATTACCACAATCCCAAATTCTATTCCATCCTTGTTCTTGTCTAATTTCCCATTCAGTTCTAAATTTATCTTCACCGTTTCTTTTTCTTAGCCCAAATCTATGTATTCTTTTTTGATCTCTTATATACCAATAATTTGGTCTTATATATCCATCAAATTTAAATCCTAATTTGTCATAAACATTACCAATAGACCAACGCCTATCAGCATACGAGTAAATCTCATTCCATTTATAATTATTTTTAAAATATTTGAGTAATTTAGAAGCAATACCTATTACTCTGTAATCCAACTTTGAACAAAACCTATGTAATTCCCAGATAGCATCAAGATCGGTATTTTTTCTACCTTTCGCAACAGACGGCTTAGAGAAAGTCATAACCGAAACCAACTCGTCATTAAAAAAAGCACCCAATTTAATATTCGTTCCGCTACCATATCCTTGAATATGGTTAGTATTACAAAAATTAATAGCTTCTTCTGTGGTTATTTCTTTAACAATACAATTCCTAGCATATATAATTTTTGAATCCCCATAATTGAATATGTTTTTTAACCTTGAAAATACTATATCTCTATTAAAAACCAATTCATCTTCAAATATGGTCATTAATCTATAACCTCTACTTTCACAGGAGGTCAATTTATTCAAATGATAATTTTGGTTTTTACCCGCCAATTGAGAATGCCAATATAAACCACAATATTCAATAGCAATTTTTTTATCTGGAATAACTATATCCAATTCATAAGGAGAAATTAGAATTCTGTCATGTTCTATGATACAACCACACAAATCTCTCACAAATTCTAAAAGTGTACTTTCTTGAGATGATGTGCCCCAATCCTTACATTTAGGACATCTAGAATTATGTTGTTGCCAATTACTCCAAGAAACATAATAATCATGTCCATTCGGACATATACAATGAAGTTTTTGATGATGATTAATATAATTATTAGATACTAATGTATAACCGTTTTTATTAAAATCATCTTTAATAAATTCCAAAGTTTTCTTCATATTATGAGCACATTCTGGGCATCTATAACCAGTAGTCCAATTATTTCTAGTAATTGAATGTTTGTGCCCACGCGGGCAAATATAATCTAATTTTTGAAAATTATTTTTATATTCACTTGTTAACAACACATAATCTTCAGAAGCAAACTCTTTCCTAACACGCTCTATATCTACTATAGGTCTACCATTACAATACGGACAACCGTGCCCTTTTTGAAAATGATCAAATCTAATACTATGTTTATGCCCATTTGGACAAAAATAATCTAATTTCTTATTATTTTCATAACTATTAGATAATAAAATATAATTTCTTTTTTCAAATTCGCTTTTTATATAATCTATAGTTAATCTATGTTTATAGTTTTCGCATAAACATCTACTACCAGATAACCACTTTGTAAATGTAACAAAATAAGAATGCCCATTATGACATAATGTTTCTAACTTTGTATGAGCATTTATATATTCATTAGAAATTAATGAATAACCACATTTTTTAAAAACTTCTCTTATTTCTTCTATATTATGCTTTTTACTCATAAAAATTTGATTAACTACTTGTATAAGATATCATATCAAAACTTATTTTTGAACGATATGCATTTAAATCACTTAACATAACCTCATTCCTATCCCTGGAAATAACCAGCGGCAAACTTATATGCCTAGCCTTAACCTCTATAAACGCTAAATTACCTATAATATTAGTAGAAGTGATTCTATTGAATAGAGAGGTTAGTTTATTTGTATTAGACCTTCTACCATACCAAGTTCCATCATGATCTAACATAGTTCCGTAAGGAAAATCATATAATGGGCAACTTCTATTAAAAAAACCATCATATAAAGTTTCTGTTAAATCATTTCGCTCAGCTGGATTGGATGCAAATATATGAATATCAATTTTTCTAACTATTTTTTTACCCGCGCCAAGTTGATAACCAGATTTATCAAATTCATTCATATCTATAACAACAACGGGTGGTTTAGCGCTTTCTACAGCAGCCCACTCATCTACAACACTAACATAATACCAAGAATAATCAACATAAGAAGGAATTATATAGGTAGGAACTATAATCCTACCATCAATATAATCTATCATATAATTAACATCAGAAATTATTTCTCCGCCCCCACTATAAACAGTCACCATTAAAGATTGTTCTGGAATTCCATATATTTCATTATTTTCAGTATCTGTTCCAGAAATTAATGTATAAGGATTACATTGATCAGCCCCAGACACAGTGGTATAATCTAAATAAACCCATCCTCTACCTCTTTCAGCAGGAATTGGCAACTCACTGTTTTCACTAGCCCAAGATGTCAAAGCTTCATAAACATGTACTTCATTTTGCCAAGAATCATGTAAATCTAATCTGGTTAATGATGCTGACTCTTCTTTTTCAATAAAATCAGCTAGTATGATGTGTTTAATATAATAAAATAAACTGATATCTTCTTTTCGCAATTGCTTCATTTCATATGCCATTTTTACAAAACTCCCTTTTTGTAATAAAAATTACTGGCTTTAGTTATACAGTCTGATATCCAATTATTTATTTTATTATTCACAAAAGTATCAGCCGATTCAAATAATCTAAACGGCGGGGCATTAGAAAAAGGATATCTAACCAACTTATCTTTTCCCAAATAAATTTTCTCTCTTTTCATAACATCCGCAGTATATTTTATTAAAAAAATTCTATCTGCACTACTCACTGTATTATCATATATAACAGTGTTGTAAGGTTTTCTACCATTATACATTTTAGTATATTGAACTTCATCCACCTCTACATATACACCAGATATACCCTCTAATATATTTCTAATTATATTTAATCTTCCAAAATTCCAATTAAAATTATCAATACCTGGAGTTCTTATAATAAATGATTTTTTAAAATCATTATCAACTATAAAATTAAAATTATTCAAGACTGATAAAAATTCATCTCTATAATTTATTGGATTAGTTCTACTATTTTTATCAACAACATTTCCAATAAGATAAGAATCATAATTATCAAGTATCACTTTTTTTATATTTGGAATAAAATAATTATTAGCTTCATCAAGACAAAACTGTTTAATAAAATTATCAAATTTATTAGCATCACTGACTATGTGCTTGTTTAAATCCATTATTTATAATCCTTAATAATTTCAGAATCATCTACACCAATTTTCTCAGTTGTAAATGCTGTTATTACCAATACAGATTCATTTCCAAGCCCACGTAAAACAGGAGGCTTAGCTAACTTACATTCTATATTATCAACAATTATTTTCGAACAATTCCTAAATATATCATAATATTTAGGATCAGTTTTTAATAAAACTACAGTACTTCCTTCTGTTCCTGCGGGGGTAAAAGTTATCTGATTATAATACCCTCTAGAAGATGGATCCCAAATAATTAAAGCATTAATGTATCTCTTTCTATGGGTCTCTATATACCCAGCTCCTTTACACACAGGACATCTTCCCTTAACAAAATATTTATACATTAAACTTAAATTACCAAATGTTTCCCACTCAGTTTGTTTTAAAGCAGCATCATATGCAGACCATTTACATTTTCCAGTAGAACTATCTGTAAATTTATCATAATAACAATTAGGACATTCTGATTTAACAGGTTGTTTATAAACTATTACTCTTCTACTCAAACCCAAAATAATATCATTTATTCTAGTTTTAAATTTTTTTTTGATGTCTGATTTAATTCGACCACGTATTCTGATACTCATCTAGCACCGCCCAATGATTCCAGTATGGAGATCCATGGCCTTTCGGCGTAGGTTCCAGCGTTATCGAGGCTCCATCCGAGCCCAGTATTGAGAATTACTTTAGCCGCATTAATATCGCGGTCATGTTGTGCCCCACAAGCACCACACTCCCAATTCCTTACAGCAAGCCCGAGCAAACCAGCTGGGCCTGTTAAAGCCCCACAATTTGAACAGGTCATGGTGGTATTTTTAGAATCAACTAAGACACATTTTCTACCGTGAACGTCACCCTTGTAGAGAATAAACTGTCTAAGTTGAGCTATTCCAGCATCTTGAATTGACTTTCCAAACATTTTGGACTATCCTGTCAAGTTATCTTTGGTGATATAAATCTCTTGAAAATTTTCCACAATGTCCCTAGATACTTTGTGATTATAGTCTTTCCGTCTATTAGAAATTCTTTCGTGTAAACGTGCTACTAATTTCCTATTAATACCACGCTGAGCTTGAGCCAATCTAACTTGAGATTTTCTATAATTCCTTGGATTATAAAACTTTTGGCCATCTGACAATGTTGCCAAATTATTAAATCCAGTATCAATTCCAACTTTAGCACCAGTTTGCTTAACTGGAAATCTATTAACCGCATCTATTGTTAATTGGCAGTACCAACCAGAAGCCCTTCTGACTATTCTAGCTCGTTTGATAGAACCAACAGGTAAATTTTGTTTGTAAAATTTAACCTGACCTAGTTTTGGAAGTCTGATAATTCTAGACTTTAATCTACTAAAGGGAATAGGATCAGGAAATGAAATTGAATTAAGTTTATTCCTGATCGATTTTAGTTTGGGCTTTCTAGAAATCTTTTTGAAACATCTTTTCCAGGAAAAAAAGGCCTGTTCCAAAATTCCTTGAATCGTGTGGGAAGGAATTCCCAACTTCTTCCCGTGATCCGATAAAAGATTCATAAAATCAAATTTACTGAAGTAAATCTGATTTTTAGCATTTAATTCTACTTTTTTAATAGCCCAGTTATACACTCCAGTTAAAGTGTGCAACCAGTCATTTAACAAGTTCTTTTGCTTAGTAGTCAATTTAAGTTTTAGTTCTCTAACCAACATAAAAAGTCCTTAGATTTTATTTGTCAAGAGCCTAATCATGAGCACAGCTCGCGGATTGCTGCTCTAAGGCTGCTAATAGTTTGTCTCTATTTATATTTTTACATAATTTTAACAAAAATTATTCTACTCTAACACCAAAAATACCACTTAGAACTGAAGACTTAATTAAATCATCTAGACGCTTTTGAAGTTTATCTATCAAAGCTTTTCTAGCTGCTAATCCTGGAGAAGGATCATATAAAGATCCCTCATCTCGTATAATAGCACCATCTTCTACAGACGATTCCCAACTTTCACCAAAAAGTAAATCTATAGCAGTTTGAAGCATATAGGCCTCTTGCGACGCAGTATCTATAGTTAATCCAATAGGAATTGCGCAGTTATCATAGGCCTCCATTATTTCTCTGTTACTAAAACGAAAAGTATAATAAAACATATCTATCCCATAAGACACACCAGAAATAGTAGCTATAGTAGAAACATTTTCATTAAATCTTAAATAAGTATACCCATTAACCGTAGGATCAGTAGAAGTATTATATCCAATATTATTTACAAAAATAGCAGCCGGCCATCCCTTTTCATCAAATTGATATGTTTTACCATCATCATGGATAGAAGACAAAGCTTCTTCTCCATATTCCCTTCTTAATCCTACAGGATCACCAATCAATCGTCTTATTCTATTAATTACTAGTTGTTGTGCTGTCCCATAATTTATTTCATCTGGATATAGTGGATTATAAAAAATATCTCCTTGTTCTCCCAAAACTGGATCTGACCAATCACTAGCATAAGTAGTTACAGTTGAATAATATCTAGATATATACCAATCACTAGAAGTACCAGAGGCATCATTTAAAGTATATGTAGATATTCCAGCAATTAAACTTACTGGGCCTAGTCCAGAAATAGTAGTAAAAGGACCAGTTTCAGCAAAAGCCCTTTGCACTTGTATTTGATTATAAACCTGGATTATAGTATCTATACTATCTACAGAAAAAGTTAATTTAATCATTTTTTATTTTCTTATACCCCTTTTTCAAAACTTTAAAGCAAAATGTACAACTAAAGCTACAGCCATACTTATCAAAACAGTAAGAATATAGTTTTTCCAAATTAAACTGCCTTCTTCACTGCTTTTTTGTTTTTCAATCTCTTCAATTCTAGAACCAATTTGTTCCTTAAAAGGTGTAATAACTAATTCAAATTTTTCATCCACTCTATTAATTGTTGTTTCACTTTTTAAATCTAATTTTTCAATTAAATTAATTAATTCAGATTTAGTTACAAATGTAGCTGCTTGAGAAAGTAGCTGAGCCCTAAATTCATTCATTGTTTCCAAACGTCTTTCTAAGTCGTGTCTGGCATTATTAACACTTTTTTCTGACATATTAAAAACAAAATCAACTTTTTTATCAAGTTCTTCTAGCTTAGTAACTATCCCAGAATGAAAAGCACAAGCTTTCTCATGGCAATCAAATGTAGTTTTTTTCCCATCAGACATAGTTTTTTTCCTTTATTATTTATATTCCTCGTTGATGTGTAGTTAAAAAAGTATTATAAATTACGAGGTAAGGGAAAACTATTTAAATTCCTATTAGGTAAAATCTCAATAATACTAATTCTAGTTGGTTTTAATTCTTGCCCATAATCCGGTTGTGGTAAAGGAGTAGGCGACAAATCAACAGCTCTAACAACCAATTCTCCAAATTCTCCAGTGTATGGTGAAGGTTCACAAATCGGAACATCTACATAGACAATATCTCCACCCCCACCACCCATAAAACCGCCAATAATACCTTTAGTAGCTAATGCTATACCCATTATAATTTTACAACTTTATATGAAGTTAGTGAGTTTCCAGTCCAACTACTAATAATTTGGTAAGTACTAAGTACATTACTGTCCGTACCTACAGAAGAAGAATTAGAATATATTCTTATTCTTCCTGAAGTTAATAATTTCATTCCTTGATAATCTGTATAAATTGTATTATCTAAATAATAATTTTCTTGACTCAACCCTAAAGACCTCAAAACATATAATTCTATATTGTTTAATACTGAGGTGTATTCCCCCGATTCTGCTAAATTACCAGCTGGTAATTTAATAGAAATAGATTCAACATCAGTTTTTAAATCATATATTAATTTTCCATAAGTACCAGATAAAGTATGAGATAAATAATCTGCACCCCAAACAGCTTCAGTAATAACCTCTTCAGAAATACAACAAGAAGGTAACATAACATAACTAGAGGTACTATCTGGTATAATATTCCAAGGAGTATTTACTGTAGCAATTTTAGTAATACCATCATAATCTATTACAACCTTTACTTGATCTCCCCCAGTTCCAGCCCTAATAAATATTGTTTGTCTATTATATGTGTCATCAGAATCAGCCGCATTTGCATTAAGTGTAATAGTATTAACTGATCCACCTCTAGCTAATCCTTCATTAACATGTTCACGTCCTGGATTTCCAAATATTATAAATTCACTTGTAGTATCTGGAAGCACCTTCCAATCTCTATCTACTGTTGCTATTTTAGTACTACCTGAATATTGATAAATTAACCTAGTCTGTCCAGCACCAGCACCATTAATTATTGATATCTGAGCAGGGTCATATGCCCCATTCAAAGAAGACGCATCAACATCTAATTGTATTTGATTAGTCCCAACACCTGAACCTTGGGCATAATTATTTCTAATAATAGAGCCAGCCACGGTTCTCATCATCCTGCCTGCTGTACCATCAATATTATGAGTACTAGAATTTAACGGCTCATCCCAAAGAGCTTCAGAAAAAGCAGAAATTTCAACTTGTGTTAATTTACTAATTGTACTCTCTACTAAATTTGATACAATAAATTGAACATTAACACTCGAAGGTTGATCAGCATTTATCATCTGATTATCACCTTCATCAGTATATAGATTTCCTTCTATAGAAATACGATATTCCCCTTGTACTGGTTTTAATCTCCAACCGTTAGTTAAAAAATAAGTAGACCCCAAACTTCTGGTGTCACTAATTGGATCTCCACCAACAACACGCATAGCTGATTCATATTTACTATTATCTCTTAATAAAAACCATTCCTTCCAAGCAAAATACAAATCTATCTTTACATTTATATCAGTAATATCAGGATGAATATAAATTATTTTTTCTGGCCCGCTGAAACTTACTTTATGTTCCAGTAACCAATCATCCCAATAATTAGGCCACAAAGAAAGAAACATTAATTACGTATCCTTACCAAAGTTCTCGTGTAGATAAAGCTATAGTAACAATAGCATTAGCCCCAGTTAAATTAGTTCCTACAAAAGAACATATAGCTGAGTAAATACCATCACCACTAAGCAGTATACCTTCATCGTTTAGTTCATACATATAAGATAAATTCATATTAGTAACACCAACTGGAAAATACAAAGTTTTCATAATCCAATAATCATCGTTTTCTGTATCTATATAAGTAGCATCACTATCTCCCAATAAAGTGGAATAATTATCAATCCCCCAAGTAGGAGAAGATCCAGATATTGTCAATAAAGCATTACCTTCATAATGAGATACTATATCCAATCTAAAAGGACCTCCCTCACAGTATACACACAAATCTTCAGGAAAAACATTTATTATATTTTTGTTTCCGTTTTGAAGAACTGTTTTAGATTTTACACTCATAATAGGCATATTAGAATGAGTAATTTCTTTACCAGAACATTCTAATCCACCATAACGCCAAAACGTATAATTAGCATCACCGTCTATTTTTATAACAGCAGAACTAACATTTAATTCACTAACTCCAATTGTAGTTCCAGTATTAAAGTTCTCAAATCTAAATGGTAGAGAACCGGATCTTATACTTGTAGTGGGATCTTGCATTGATATTGGTACAACAAGAGCAACCAATCTTTTTCCAGAAGAACCATAAATACCAATACGGATAGCCACACCCTCAACTACGTCAACCCAATATTTAGTAAGTTTAGTAATATCAATAGTAACTCCTGAAGAACCATTACCATCTAAAGGATCATTCCAATACGCTTGAGGGATGGGTGTGTCAATCACCATTCCTGTGATGTTTGATCTTAATACAAAAGATAAAGAAGTTTCATTTAATTCAAAAAAACCACCATTATTATCATCATAATAACCCCATCTTCTAACATTATTTGCTTTACCTACATCAGCACAATAAACGATTATAGCTATTAATAAAGGAACACCAATTTGATTATAATGATATCTGTTTGTAGTTCTTTGAATAGATGACCCAGAAACAGAAGTTACCATCAAATTTATATTTCCCGCAACCTCATCATATGTACTTGTACCACCATTTGCTTCCACATTAACAAATAAATCATCATAGGAATCAATTGAATGCTCATAAATACCTAAAATTCTACTGTTAGAAGTTGCCATAATTCCATGCGCATCCAAAATTGGAGTACCCTCAGTAAATCTAAAATAACCAGCACCTTTATCATCTATATGTAATAATTGCGTTGGAGTAATAGGATCAGCAATGTGTGTAACTTGTACATTACATGTGTCAGCATCAATGATGTGGGATTTAGTCAATACCTTTTTCCCAGTACTATCAGGAGGTATTCTTATATAATCAGTCATAATATAAACTCCTAAAATTTCAATTTATATAAAAACTTAAAATTAAACCGGATTCTGGTAATTTCTTTCCAGAGGAGCAACAAGAGAAATGGTATTAGCAGTACTTCTAGCTATATTTCCAGTTGCCTTTACAAATTGAGCTGTATTCAACCCAATAGCTACAGCAGTTATAGCAGCTTCAGTAGCAGGTGTCCTTCCTCCTTGGCTATTAGAATCATAAGCAAACGTTCTTTCAATATATGTTACGCCACTTATGGTATCAGTCATATCCACACTATCGTAATCCTGAACTAAAATAGCGTATGTAGTACCATAATCACCACTAGCAGTGGTAGTAAAATATATCCAATATTTAGCATCATTATCGTTTACTAAGTTATCACCAAAATTTATTCTCAAAACAGCAGTATACGGAAAAGTACGCTCAGTTTCAAGATCATCAATAAAAACTAATCTATTAATATCAGAAGTTTGGTAATTATCAATAAAAACACCGCCCTCTGTTACTGCCTGAGTATAAAGAGTATCACCTACAAATCTCAGTAACGCCGCTGTTTTATTACCAATTTGTTCACCAGCACCATCATCTACATCTAAAGCTTGTCTTAATTCATATTGTACAAATTCATAAACCTGTTCTGCTGTCCCATTATTTCCATCAATAATAACATGAAAATCTCTATTAGTTCCACCAATATCTCTCTGCTGAGCTACAGCATACCAAGTAATCATCATTCCAGTATAAGGCGCACTACCACTAACAGTAACATCTGCATGTGTAATCTTCGGGTCAGTGGAGTTAGCAAGAGGGAAACGATATGTCTGATAAGCCATAGTTGAAATACCAATATCACTCAATTGTGAAAAAGCATATATCTTTTGATAAATTCTACAATAAATCTTAAAATAACTCCTGTAATCAAAGTTACCGTGACTAACATCACCATAAATTTTTACAGCTTGATTTACAGCACCAGTAAGTTGAAAATTATCAACAGAATTACCATCGGCTTGTAAAAAGTAAGCTTGGTCAGCACCACCAATAGAACCCAATGAAATAATACCAGCCCATTCTTCAAGAGAAACACCTCCAGAATCTTTTACTGCCCAACCACCAGTTCTTAATAAATAACGAGTAGTATCATCAGCCCAATCCCAACCATTTATCATTTCGAATTGTTCATCGGTGATGGGGCCAGCCGGAAAAGCTATTTTTATGTAAGTGGAGTTGCTTTTCCATAATTCTTTCAACTTAGAATAAACACATTTAATAGTAACACCGTCTGTGCTTAAATTACCCGTGGCAACAAGCTGCACTGTCTTACCACCAGTAGAAATAACAATTTCAGTAGAATCATTTAACAAATCAGGATCAACTATAAGAGCCATCTGTAATTACCTCCAATATAATTTTAATTTTTTTTATTATAACTAAAAATCATATTACCACAATCCCAAATCCTATCATAACCATTTAATAACATATTCTCATATTCTGTTTTATTTGGATCAAAAAACTTTAATTTCCTATTTAATTTATGTTTTTGCCAAGCAATTCTAGAATGTAATTTATTACTTATAACATAAAAATAGTTTGGCTTGGAAATAGCATCTAATTTAAAATTTAATTTATCATACATATTTCCATCAAAAAAACGTAAATCACAATAAGATATTACAGAATTATTAAAATATAATTTATTAAAATATTTAAATAACTTTCCTGCTCCACCAATTACCGTTAATCCTGCTTTATTACAAAACCTCGTCATTTCGTAATCATATTTTTTATTAAATCTAGATTTAGAAAAACATATAATACTTACTATCCCATCCTTATAAAATAATCCCAAATTTATAGAAGAATATATTGAACCTTGAATATGATTATCCTTAAGAAAATCTTTAATTAAGATATTATCAACCTCTTTAATTTCAGTATTTCTAGCATAGATAACTTTATTTTTATTTAAATTATTACCTATAATAGATTTTACAATATTTGATTTATTACAAATTTCTGTTTCAAAAAATTGTAAAAGTTTTATATTTTTTTCTTTTGCTAGTCTATACTTAATTAAATGTTTATCCTTGCCATAATTATGCTGACTATGCCAATATATTCCGTGAACCTCTATTCCTAAATTATATTCTGGAATAAAAAAATCTAATTCCAAAGGAGCAAGTTGTTGTCTATCGTTTCTTATATAATTAACATTAAACCCCTTTAACATATTTTCTATTTGGTCTTCAATATATGTTTTATTACTAACATCGATACCGTGTTTCCTTAATCTTTTTAATATAGTATGTGTAGATACACTTAGTTTATCGGCCAAAATTTGTACTGAACAATTTTTTATTTCAGATAACATATAATCCTTATCATCTAATTTTATCAAAGTTTCTATAGGTATATGAATTTGAGAAAAAAATTCAACCCCGTATCTTTCTTTACATTTAATCTTCATATTATTTTTTATTTCTTCAGAATCCAGCGCATGTTCAACATTATATTTTCTAAACATTGTTTTTTTAATTTTTTCTTTAATAACTTCAGATTTAAATGAGTTGTCAACACCATATTTCCTTAAACAAGTAGATTTCAACTTGTCTTTTATCTCATCAGATTGTAAAAAGCATTCAACACCATATCTCTCTAAACAAGTTTTTTTTATTTTGTTCTGAATTTCTATTGTTTTTGAAGCTATATCAACACCATATTTTTTTAAAGAACTTTGTCGAGATTTATTTTTTATATCTTCCGACTGAAAAACATTTTTAAAACCATACTTTTTTAAACAAGTTTGTTCTAATTTATCCCTAATTTTTCTTGATTTAAGTGGATGAGTTTCTACGTAAATTTCTAAACATGTATTTTTTCTTTTCAATTTTACATCTTCACATTTAGACACATTATCAACTCCATATTTTTTAATTATAGAGTTTTTATATTTTTCTTTAATTTCAGAATCATTCATAGAACATTTTGTAGAACAAAATTCTTTATAATCTTCATTAATACTTCTAAAAGATGTTTCTATACCACATACCTTACAAAATTTTGGGCCGTCTAAAAAGATATCATAATATATTTTAGATGTCATATTATGTGCAGAAACATGATATCCAATATTTTTAACTTCTTTTTTACAAATTTCACAGATCACCATAAAATAAAAATTCCATCCTATACCGGGTTAGAATATTGTCTATCTATCTGTTGCTGGACTAATAAATCATAACCATCACTATCTAATGTGATATTAGTATATCTCACAGCTATATAACTAGTATTAAATATAACTACGTCTACATCAAAGTCAGCTGTATAATTATAATAATAATCAAAAGTAGTACCACTATTTTCGATTCCATCTAACTCAGAAGAATCAGCGCTCAAATAAATTCTAACTTCACTATTTGTAACTAATCCAGTTATAGCTAATACTTTTGGATTATTTATTGTAGTAGTAGCATCAGTACCGTCTTTATAACTTGGTGTATCACCAGAAAAAATATTTAAAATTAATAACCCACCAGAATTATTAAAAATTGCTCTGTTTTCTGCAACACCACTCTGTGTGGCATAGTCTTCAAATTTATTACCTACAAAATCATAAGAACCAGAAACAGTAACTTCTATAGCATGTTTAGAACCACTAGATATAAAAGTACAATTTGTAACATTTTCTGGGTTATCCATTAAAAATGCCCTAACAGAATCTGTTGCTTCGGAAAAAACATCATTATCAAAAACTGATCCACTTTGGGTCACTAAATCACATCTACGAAATATAGAATCATTTATTGTACTATTTGATCTAAATATAAATGTACTCATATCTACAAAAGTACATGTATCAATATTTACATCAGCATTATCAATAACTTGAAATTCACCTTTAGCTGTAGTACCAAGAACTTGAAAATTTATTCCAGTCCAATCAACACGTGAACTTGAATTTATAATTTCTATTCTATTAAAAGAGGTATAGGTTCTAGGAGCGTCATCAATTATTATATTTCTATTTGAATCTCTAAAATCTACTCCGCTGACCGTAGTACCAAAAGATAAAAAACCTTTCCATAAATATCCACCAGCAATTTCTTGAAATAATCCCCAACTATAAGAAACTGCATCATTAGTTGCCGCCATATCATCAAAATTGGCATATCCATTAGTAACATCACCATTAGTGATTTCAATTTTACCACGACCATATCTAATAGCATCTAAAGCATGTAAATTTCCTTTTGAAATAGAAGATAGTAAATTAGGTATGCTTCCAAAATATCTCCAAACACCGGTTGGACTATTTATTGTATAATCAGGTACACTCGAATTCCATCTAGGATCTATTGCAATGTTTTGCCATCCCCCATATGGATTACGACCATAATCTTTTCCACCCGACTTCCAAAACTTAAAATTACCAACATCAGACCCAATACCAACTCGTAATCCACCATTATCAAATGTTTCCATAGCATTTCCAGCAAGTATTACTTGCCAAAAGAAAACACATTTACCTGCTGTAATAGACGCGCTTAAATCAGAAGCATAATCAAAATACATCGAAACTTGTAATCCTGTTTTACCAGCGGTAGATTGTGTAACACAACCAGTTCCTTGAATATAATAATCAGTATCATTAACGACTGGAGCCATACCACCAGTATGACCAGTAATTTCTCCCCAAGTACCTGATTGGGCATCTGTTATAAGCACTAAATCTGTAGTATAAGAAGCTACAGTCATACTATTCTTCCCTCTGATTTATATTCATCAAATGCGTTTTTTAAATCTTGTTTGACTTCTATTTCAGTCATACCATTAGATAAAAAAAAGATTTTATTATACAAAATACCTCTATAAATCAATACTGAATGACCAACATTTAATATTTTTTGTATTAATGCTATTATATTGGCTTCTCTCCAAATATCAGGTCTTTCTGGATCAATATAACCTATATAAGTTTTACAATAATCAGGAAGCTCAAACATAACACCACATTTATCTGGTCTTAAGCTTTCTGGTATTTGGACTTGTTTTTTCCATAAACAATTAAAATTTTTACAGGACTCTGGCCTATTTTCATAAATAGAGCAGCCCTCGATTTTTATACAATATTTACACCATTCTCCTTCACTTTTCTTAATTTCTGGAGGGCTGGTAAAATAACAACATAATACGCAATCGCCACAGTTTCTCATAATAATTCCTTTACCTATCAATCAGAAGAAGTGGTTAAACTTGGTTTTAAATTCGATGTAGCTAATTTAACTTTAAATATATCAGCGTCCAAAATCTTAATTCCCAATTCCTGAGCCTCAAAATTTGGATTACAAACATTTATTGGAATAACTGTCTCTCCAGCACCACCCACTTCTTCAAATATATAACCAGCCCAACAAATTCCTCTTATATCCATCATTATATCTCCTTAAACTTACCCCATTTTATAAGGAACAGAATCTAATATAGATCTATAATATGCATAAACTATACCACTAGCTACAGTATCATCATTCCAATCTGAATTAGAATCTAATTTAATTTTAGTTATTACATAATCTGTTTTATTCAATGGAACATTTCGTGTTAATTGAAAAGCATTTGGCGAACTATTAGTTCTGATTACGTCTTCAACAGAAATATTATAATGTCTATTTTGTTTGGTCAAATCATATATATTTTCCGAATTTACAATTATTTCTTCACTACCGACCACAAAACCACTTGCAGTACAATAACAAATATAACTTCCATTAGCTGGAATACTGGTATAAGTTCTATAAATTCCAACTTCTACAGAAGACTCTGGAAGTATTCCTGATGCGGGCGGAGATAAAATTTGATCATTAATATCTCTTATTTCATAGTAAACAGTTTGATTTGGTATTAACTGGCTACTATTTTCATCTATAACACTAGCTACTATAGGAAAAATCTCATTAATATCAACCCTGATCATATTTAAAATTATGCCTCATTTTTTATATATTCTAATAGAATATAGGTTAGATTATTTAATCTTATCAGTAGTTCTGTTAATAGCTTCAATAACCATTTCCACCGTAATTTTTTTTGAACACTCAAAATGTCTATCAGTTCCTTTATAAAGAGGACACCAATACCAGTCTCCTCTATCAAATTTATATCTTTCATCATTAAAACATCCGTGACACACATAAGTATTAATTACTCTTTCTGTATTAGACACAAATTCATGAAAAGGTTTACTAAATCCAGAAATTACTATAGTTGGAATACCCATAGCCCACACAATCCAAGCCGGGCCAGAATCAACTCCAATATAAAAATCACAATATTTTAATGTTTTTATAGTTTCTTCAAATGTATTATTTGTTTTATCAATAATATTATTTAAAAACGTCTTTTCTTTACTTATAACAACTACTTTATAATCTTTTTCTTTTATTAAATAGTCAACAACAGATTGCCAACCATTTTCTCTTAATCAATATTTACAACCAGCTGTTGAATGTTCTGACATACAAATATATTTTTTATTAATTTGTCTCTCCGAACTAAAATTTTTAATTCTTGTTTTTATTTCTTTAAATGGAATTCCTAAAATATCAGCCACAACTTGTTGAAGTGGTCTTGTTCTCCAATCAACTTTATTTAAATTTCTATTTTCATCAAAACAACCAATTTTATACTCTGCATATATATCTTTAATAATTGCTCCTGGTTCTACAAATACTAAGTCTTTATATTCAGATTCAAAAAACCAATTATGAAATGTAGATACAATAACTTCCTCACATTCAAAATAAGTTTTAAATTCAGATACATATGGTATCCAAACAATTGTATCACCAATAGACCTACTTTCAAATGCTATATATACTCGTTTATTTTTCAAATAAATATCATGAGTAAAAACTAACTGCTCATTTTGTGTTTACTGTATCAGATAAATATAATTCTAATGATTTATATTGGCTATCTAGTATCATTAACATTACCTCATATTACAAAAATCCAAGAGATATTAAAGTCATTGTTCTATAAAAAGTATCAGTGCCTTCACCAGAAGTTCCAGAAGACCCGCTAGTTCCATCTTCACCGGAAGTCCCGCTTTAACCATCTATTCCCGAGATACCACTTGAACCACTAGTTCCATCTTCACCAGAAGTTCCGCTTGAACCACTAGTTCCAGAAGATCCACTTGAACAGCTTGTACCAGAAAAACCAGCAATGGCTCCTATGTTTATGTACCATTCTGCATAAGTACCACTACCAGTATTTGAAAGAGATTCTACAGATAAAGAAGTACCACTATAAGTAATAATTTCGCCAGTAAATTTATTATCATCATCATAAGCTATAACAGCATATTGTCCTGGTATCCAGGCCAAACCTGATTCTATATCATTAAACGTAATTATAGTGGGATGCGAGGTAGGTATTAATTCAGATTGATATGAAATTGTAGAATATTTATCCCCAGAAAAACCAGAAGAACCGCTGGTACCACTCGTACCAGAGGTTCCACTAGTGCCATCAACCCTAGG
>Ga0210051_1002283_pt1 | contig 19327 bp, 17 predicted proteins | sample CryGey092014_all_FD_185464 | JGI IMG/M metagenome (GOLD analysis project Ga0210051, IMG submission 185464) | Groundwater microbial communities from aquifer - Crystal Geyser CG23_combo_of_CG06-09_8/20/14_all (SPAdes) (version 2) | ecosystem: Environmental > Aquatic > Deep subsurface > Groundwater... | reverse complement strand
ATGTCTATTTTTTGAAAATCAACCTTTACCCCATCCCTAAAGGGAGCGTTGATTTTCAATGACTTCTCCCTTTAGGGTTAGGGGTAAAAAGTCATTGAAAATCAAATCCACTGACTTTACAGACAAGCACTAATTAGAAAATTGTATGACCTTTTCAAGTATATAACGAATTACAAAACCCGGCGATACTCTAACCAAACGAAGATTTTTACTTATTATAATTCCTTCAATGTCAACCTTAATCACTTCTATATCTTAATATTTTCCTGCATTAATTGTTACAATTACTGGCATTTTTCATAAACATTAAAAAGTAGTTTACCCCGTTGGATACGCTCGTTGACAACAGAATGAATTTTATAGAAAATATCCTAACGGGGTTTACACTTTTTTTTAATAAGCACCGTAGGTGCTTACTGTTTATAGCAGAAATTTAAAAAATAACATTTAGCTACATAGTAGCGACCTGTTAAAATATCATTGTTTTACAGGACGTTCCTACGGAACTTAATACATGATGTGCATTCTTTATCTATAAACAGTTCATCCCTACGGGATTTATTCACAAAGAAAAAGTGTAAACATTGAAATGAAAAATGCCCAATTACTTAACTTATTTCCAATTTCTAAGAAAGCTAAATAAAAATTCGCAATACAAAAGTTAATATGTTTTTTTTAAATTAATTGATTTTATAATTAACTGTAAATCAGAAATTAAGATTTTTAAATCAAAAAAGTTATCAACAATGTGGTAAATTGTGGTAAATTTTGGAACAAAGTGGGAAAATATTATTTATTTTTGGGCTATAAAATTTCAAAATTACTATGACCACATTTATAGGCGATTATCCTTGTAAAGCCGATTCAAAAGGACGGATAATGCTTCCGTCGGCGTTAAAAAAGCAAATGAAAGGATCCGTTCAGGATAAGTTTGTAGTAAAAAAAGACATCTTCGAAAAGTGTCTTGTGCTTTATCCGTTTGACGAATGGGAACGCCAGGTTAAAATGCTTCGAAGCAGAATAAATCCTTATAACCGCAACCATAATAAGTTTTTACGTGAATTTTATAAGGGTACGGCAGAAATTATTCTTGATGCAAATAATAGAATGCTTATTCCACGCAGGCTGATGGAATGGGCTGGAATTTTAACCGGCGATGTTTGGCTGGCAGGACAAGATGGTAGAATTTTAGTGCTGGATAAAGAAAAATATGAGTATGGAAGCATGAATGAAGACGATTTTGCATCACTTGCCGAAAAAATTCTTGGTGGACCTGTAAACAATAACGAAGAATGACAGAATATACTTTGAACGGGCATAAAATGCGTTTCTTTAACAAGCGGCAGTGGGCAGTAGCAGTAAGCAGGACTGCCAACTGCCAACTGCTGCTGCCAACTTTAATAAGTAAGTTGTCTCCGATTGTAGCACATCATACTCCCGTTCTTTTACATGAAAGTATTGATGGTTTAAAAATCAATCCCGAAGGAGTTTATGTTGATTTAACGTTTGGTAGCGGCGGACATTCACAAGAAATTTTTAAAAAATTGAAGGGAGGAAAGTTAATTGCATTTGACCATGACGAGGAAACAAAGCAAAATTCAATAAACGACAAACGTTTTGTTTTTGTGCATGGAAATTTCAGGTTCTTTAAAAATTTTTTGTTGTATCTGGGTTTTAAAAAAGTTCACGGTGTTTTAGCCGACCTTGGAGTTTCATCGCATCATTTTGATAAAAAAGAAAGAGGTTTTTCTTTCAGAAGCGATGGTTTATTGGATATGCGAATGAATAAATCGGCAAAACTAACAGCAGCATATCTTGTAAATAATTTGACACCTGAAAAACTTTCAAAATTGTTTTTTGAATTTGGCGAAATCAGGAATGCCAATCAGGTTGCACAATTAATTGTTAAAACCCGAAACGTAAAGCCCATCGAAACCACTTTTGATTTATGCAAAGCTCTTTCACAGGTTACTCCTAAAGTCAATGAACACAAGTTTCTTGCTAAAGTTTTTCAGGCTTTAAGGATTGAGGTAAATGCTGAAATAGAGGCACTTAAAGAAATGCTTACACTAACTCCCGAAATGATTTTACCCGGAGGCAGATTAGTAATTATAACATATCACTCGCTCGAAGACAGGCTTGTAAAGAATTTTATGCGTTCAGGAAATTTTGAGGGAAAAGTTGAGAGTGATGTGTTTGGAAATATTCATGGTGTGCCATTTAAAGTTGTTAATAATAAGGTGATTGTTCCAAACGAAAATGAAATAAATAATAATTCAAGAGCAAGAAGCGCAAAACTTAGAATAGCCGAAAGAAATGATTGAAGAAAAAGAAAATATTGAAAATAATAAGGAAACGGAAGTTCCGAAAAGTTTCGAAAATTCTGAAAAATCGGAAAATAAAAAAACTCGTCCAAATACGGTAAGAGCATTTTTAGATGGTACTTTATTTACACGTGAAATAATTATTAAACAATTTCCATTCGTGCTATTTCTTACACTAATTGCAGTCGCCTTTATTGCAAATCGTTACGGTGCTGAAAAAATTATAAGAGATACTCAGATTATTAAAAATGAACTAAAAGAATTACGAGCCGAGCAAATATCGGTAACATCTGAACTAATGCAGATTAGTCGTCAAAGTGAAGTTGCTAAATTAGTAATTAAATATCAGTTAGGACTTTCCGAATCTGTTGAACCGCCAAAAATAATTGTTGTAAAAGATAAAAAGTAAAATGGCAAAACTGCGCAAAGACATATTATGGCGAATGGCGTTACTATATATTTTAATGGTAGGTTTCGCTGTTATAATATTGGGAAAAATTTTGTATATACAAGTAGTTGAGGGCAATAAATGGAAATCAAAAGCTAATGAACTAACTCAAAAAGATATCATTATAGAACCAATGCGTGGCGAAATTTATTCCGATAAAGGAAAAGTTCTTGCCAGTTCGTTACCTTTTTACGAAATCAGATTCGACTCAAAAGCCGAAGGACTAGACAAAAATATTTATAAATCAAATGTTGATGCATTGGCAAATTGCCTTGCAAATCTTTTTGCCGATAAACCTGCTAACGAATACAAAGCTGCTCTTTACCTGGGATGGCAAACCGGGAGTCGTTTTCAGCTTATAAAACGCAGGGTTACGTATTCACAACTTAAAAAAATGGAAAATTTCCCAATGTTCAAAATGGGAAGAAACAAAAGTGGTTTCATTGTTATACAAACCAACAGACGTGCAAAACCATTTGGGATACTCGCTGAACGAACCATCGGGTATGTTACTAAAGAAAGAGTTGTGGTTGGAATCGAAGGCGCCTTCGATAAGTATTTACGCGGAAAACAAGGTTTAGAATTAATGCAAAAATTAGCCGGAAACGTATGGATGCCCGTAAATAACGGCAATCAGGTTGAACCTAAGGATGGTTACGATGTGTTTACAACTATTGATATAAACTTGCAGGATGTAGCACAAAACGCTCTTTTAAAACAACTTGTTAAAAATAATGCACATCATGGTTGTGTGGTTTTAATGGAGGTAGAAACCGGTAATATTAAAGCTATTGCAAATCTTGAGCGTTACACAAATAAAACTGATGATGTTATTGCAAATCCTGGACACAAATCCAACGAAATAAGTTATGTTGAAAATTACAATTATGCAATTGGCGAGAGTAACGAACCCGGCTCGGTTTTTAAACTTATTTCAATGTTAGTTGCTCTTGATGAGGGAGTTATAGATATTAACGATACAGTAAATACAGGTAATGGGGTTACTACATATTACGGTATTAAAATGAAAGATGCTCACAGGGGAGGCTTAGGGAAAATAACGGTTAAAGAGGTCTTTTCACATTCTTCAAATGTAGGTGTATCAAAAATTATTACTAATTATTTTAGCGACAACCCGCACCGTTTTGTTGATAGAATTTACAAATTAAAACTTAACGAAAAACTCGGTCTCGATATTAAAGGTGAGGGGATACCTTTAGTAAAAGACCCGTCAGATTCATCATGGTCGGGAATTACACTACCATGGATGTCAATTGGGTATGAAGTAAAACTTACACCGCTTCAGATTTTAACAGTTTACAATGCAGTAGCAAACAACGGCAGAATGGTAAAACCAAGACTTGTAAAAGAACTAAAATTTCATGGTGAAATTATCAAAGAATATCCCACAGATGTAATTGTTTCATCAATTTGTTCAAATGAAACGCTAAAAAAACTGAAAATTATGCTCGAAAGCGTTGTAGAAGAAGGAACAGCAAGAAACTTAAAAGGTGCCATATATAAAATAGCTGGAAAAACAGGAACAGCTCTAATTGCAAACACAAGTCACGGTTACTCTGATAAAAACTTTAAAAAAACCTATCAGGCTTCGTTTGTAGGGTATTTTCCTTCCGATAACCCTAAATATAGTTGCATTGTTGTGGTTAGTTCTCCGTCAAACTCGATTTATTATGGAAATGTTGTTGCAGGCCCTATTTTTAAAGAAATTGCCGATAAAGTTTATGCAACAAGTATTGATATTCACAAACCTCTGAATATTGCACCCGCTTTGGCTGGAAATATTCCTGTTGCAAAAAGCGGAAATAAAAAAGATATCGAAAATATTTGTAAATCAATTGATATCCCAATTAAAACTACTTCAATTACATCCGATTGGGTTTCTATTTCGCAAAACCAAAAAAGTATATCGCTGCATAACATTAACATTAATCCAAAACAGGTTCCCGATGTTGTTGGTATGGGTTTGCGCGATGCTTTGTTTTTATTAGAAAACTGTGGTTTACAAGTAAAACCAATAGGAAAAGGCATGGTAAAATCACAATCTATTCCGGCAGGAACAAAAACTACAAACGAGCAAATAATTTTTATAGAATTAGGATAAAGTGAGAAAGTTATCTGAAATATTACATGGTATTCCGGTTATCAAAATTGCAGGCAATTATGATGTCCCTGTTTATAAATTGTATATTGATTCACGTCTTGTAACAAAGAACTCAATCTTTGTAGCGCTTCGTGGAACCCAGGTTGACGGGCATAATTTTATAAACGAAGTAATAAAAAAGGGAGCTAAAGCAATTATTTGTGAAAAAATTCCATCAGAAATTAAATGCGATATTACTTATGTTCAGGTTGATAACACAGCTTTGCAGGTTGGTCATATTGCCGATTCATATTACAACCATCCTTCATCAAAATTAAAAGTTGTTGGCATTACCGGCACAAATGGAAAAACCACCATTGCTACTCTGCTTTATAATTTATTCAGAAGAATGGGCAGTCGCTCAGGACTTATTTCTACAGTTGTAAATTATGTTGATTCAAAATCGTATTACAGCACACATACTACCCCCGATGCCATTCAAATTAACAAATTGCTCAATAAAATGGTTGAAGCTAATTGTAAATATTGTTTTATGGAAGTAAGCTCGCATGCCATTGTTCAGCACAGAATTAACGGGATTAACTTTGCCAGCGGGGTTTTTACCAACATTACGCACGACCATCTCGATTATCATAAAACCTTTAATGAATATCTTGCTGCCAAAAAGAAATTTTTCGACGATTTGCCAAAAACATCTTTTGTGCTTATAAATTCCGATGATAAAAACGGGAATGTTATAACACAGAACACAAAAGCGGCAATAAGTACATACTCGCTTAAAACACCTGCCGATTTTAATGCTTTAATTAAGGAAAGCCATATTAATGGGATGTTACTTAAAATAAACAATACCGAAATGTGGACGCGCTTAATCGGAAAATTTAATGCAAGCAATATTCTTGCAATATACTCAACTGCTATTTTGCTTGGCGCCAATAAAGAAAAAATAATGCCCGAATTAAGCGATTTAAATGCAGTTGATGGTCGTTTCGAATATTTTACATCGCCAAATGGATATACAGTTATTGTAGATTATGCCCATACACCCGACGCTCTTTTAAATGTTTTGCAAACTATTAAACAATTAGTAAAAAACAATGGTCAAATTATTACAGTAGTAGGATCCGGTGGAAACCGCGATAAAACAAAGCGACCAATAATGGCTAAAGTAAGTGCAGAACTTAGCAATAAGGTAATTCTTACTTCCGATAATCCGCGTAACGAATTGCCCGAAAACATTATTGCCGGTATGAAACAGGGGCTTGATGCTGAATTATCAAAAAAAGTGCTTACAATTATTGACCGTCGCGAGGCAATTCGTACTGCATGTCAATTTGCAACTAAAGATGATATGATTTTGATTGCCGGAAAAGGACACGAAACCTATCAGGAAGTAAACGGTGTTAAAACTCATTTTGACGACAGAGAAATAGTAAAAAAAATATTGTTAGATGGCTAAATTGTTAAATTGTTATAATAGTATATGTTTTATTACTTGTTTTCATATCTTGATAAATTAAATTTTCCCGGAGCCGGTGTATTTCATTATATTTCGTTTAGGTCGGCAATGGCTCTAATTACATCGCTTATTATTTCTTTGCTTTTCGGTAAAAAAATTATTTCCTTCCTTCAGAAAAAACAAATTGGCGAAACAGTTCGCGACCTTGGGCTCGAAGGTCAGATTCAAAAACAGGGAACACCCACCATGGGCGGAATTATTATTCTTGCTTCTATTATTATACCGACATTACTTTTTGCCAAACTTCATAATATTTATATAATTATTCTGCTTGTTACAACCGTTTGGTTAGGTTTTATGGGATTCATAGATGATTATATAAAAGTTTTTAAACATAACAAACAAGGGCTAAAAGGTAAATCTAAAATTTTAGGACAGGTTAGTCTTGGATTAATTGTCGGGTTTACCATATATTATAGCGGCAACATTGTAATTCGTGAAAAAGCACGAAAAGAAATAGTTGAACCTGCGTCTGAAATTTCTAAAACAACAAAAACTTTCGAAAGTCGTGCTGTATATATGTCAGAAGATGTAAAATCGACAAAAACCACAATCCCGTTTATTAAAAATAACGAATTTGATTACGAATATTTTTTATTTTTTTTAAACAAGGCAGCTCGCAAAAAATGGGTTTTGGGAATATTTGTTTTAGTTGTAATATTTATTATAACTGCGGTATCAAACGGTGCTAACATGACCGATGGACTTGATGGATTAGTAACCGGAGTTTCTGCAGTAAATGGTACTACACTTGGTATTCTGGCTTATGTTTCGGGCAACATCATTTTTGCCGATTACCTTAATATAATGTATATTCCTTATTCCGGTGAAATGGTGGTTTATGCCAGCGCATTCATTGGCGCTACGGTTGGGTTTATGTGGTACAACTCTTTTCCAGCGCAGGTTTTTATGGGCGATACAGGAAGTCTTGCCATTGGTGGCATTATAGCAGTTTTTGCAATTCTTATCAGAAAAGAAATTTTGTTACCAATACTGTGCGGAATTTTTCTTGTCGAAAATCTTTCTGTAATGCTTCAGGTTACTTATTTTAAGTTTACCCGACGTAAGTTTGGCGAAGGACAAAGGTTGTTTAAAATGGCTCCGTTACATCATCATTATCAAAAAAAAGGATATGTAGAACCAAAAATTGTAACACGATTCTGGATTATTGCTATAATGTTAGCAGTAATAACAATAGTAACATTGAAATTAAGATAAGTGAAAGAATTTATTGCCATATTAGGAGCAGGTGAAAGCGGAATTGGGTCGGCAGTGCTGGCACTAATGAAAGGCTTTAACATTTTTATTAGCGACAACGGCCGTGTTAAACCAAAATACCGTGAACTTATTAATAAATACAATCTTCCTTATGAAGAAGGTAAACATTCTTTTAATAAAATCTTAAATGCTTCCGAAATAATAAAGAGCCCTGGAATTTCCGAAGAAACTGAAATTATGAAACTTGTTCGCCAAAAAGGAATACCCGTTATATCCGACATTGAATTTGCCTGGCGATATACAAATGCCAGAACAATTTGCATTACCGGCAGTAATGGTAAAACAACTACTGCACTTTTATTATATCATATTCTTAAAAAAGCCGGTTTAAATGTAGGTGTTGCAGGAAATGTAGGTACAAGTTTCGCCTTAGAGGTTGCCGAAAAAAAAACCGAATATTTTGTGCTCGAACTTAGTGGTTTTCAACTCGACGAGATGTATAAGTTTAAAGCTGATATCGCAATTTTATTAAACATAACTCCAGATCATTTGGATAGATACAACCACAAATTTCAAAATTACATTGACAGCAAATTTCGCATTACGCAAAACCAGGGAGTTAACGATGTACTTATTTATTGCCTGGACGATGAAGTGATTAAAAAAGAAATAGAAAAGAGAAATCTGACTTCACAACTTATTCCTTTTTCTATCAGTCAAAAAGTTGAAAATGGAGGATATGTACATAAAAATGAATTTAATATTAATCTGAATAATACCCCTTTTAACATGTCAATACAGGAATTAGCCTTACAAGGTAAGCATAACCAGTACAATTCGCTTGCAGCCGGAATTGCAGCGCACTGGTTAAAAATTCGTAAAGATGTTATTCGCCAGTGTCTCATGGACTTTAAGGCGGTGGAACATCGTTTGGAAAAAGTGTTGAAAGTGCATGGAATTGAATTTATTAATGACTCAAAAGCAACTAACGTAAATTCAACATGGTATGCACTCGAAAGCATGAAACATCCTGTTGTGTGGATTGTTGGCGGAGTTGATAAAGGCAATGATTATAGCAAACTTTATGATTTAGTAAAGTCAAAAGTAAAAGCCATTGTTTGTCTTGGAACCGATAATTCAGAAATTCTGAAAGCGTTTAAAGAAATAGATGTTCCTAAGGTTGAAGTAAAAACAATGACCGATGCCATTAAGACTTCGTACTATCTTGCAAAAAATGGCGACATCGTTTTGTTATCGCCTGCATGTGCAAGTTTCGATTTATTTGAAAACTATGAAGACCGCGGTAAACAATTTAAAAGAGCGGTAAGAGATTTATAATATTGAACAGATGAATACTGTTTTGGCAAAATTATTTAAAGGTGATGCAGTCATTTGGGGTGTGATTGCCACTCTTTCTATTTTCTCACTTCTTGCAGTTTACAGTTCAACCGGAACGCTCGCATTCAAGTATCAAAACGGAAATACTCTCTATTATTTATCGCGGCACGGCTTTTTATTATTTGTCGGAATTGGAATAATTCTTATTACACACAGCATTCCTATTGTTATTTATTTGCGAATTTCTAAATTACTTCTTTTTCTTTCTATACCGCTGCTTGGCTGGACTTTGATTAATGGTACGAGTCTTAACGAAGCTTCACGTTGGTTAACATTGCCAGGAACAGAAATTTCATTTCAAACTTCCGATTTTGGAAAGTTTGCACTTATTATGTTTATCGCTCGTTTTCTTGCAAAAAATCAGGGAAATATTAAAGATTTTAAAACCGGATTTCGCTCAATAATGGTATGGATTTTAGTTGTTTGTGCACTAATTTTCCCGGCAAATTTTTCAACATCGGTAATGTTGTTCGTAACATCTCTTATTTTGTTATTTATTGGAAGAGTAAAAATAACATACATTTTATACTTTGTTGGAATTGCTATAGCCGGGGTTGTAATTTTTATTCTGATAACAATGAACTTGCCCGAACAAAAGCAAGGAAGAATAAATACATGGAAAAACCGAATTGATTTTTTTTTTAGCGGTCAAAGCGAAGAAAATTTTCAAGTTGAGCAATCAAAAATAGCCATCGCTTCGGGTAGTTTTTTTGGAAAAGGTCCGGGCAATAGTTCGCAGCGCAACTTTTTACCTTATCCTTATTCCGATTTTATTTTTGCAATTATAATTGAAGAGTATGGTTTTATTGGCGCTTTTATTGTTCTGCTTCTTTACCTGATTTTAATTTTTCGCGCTGGTATAATAGTCAAAAAGTCATCAAGCGCTTTTTCAGTTTTTCTTGCTATGGGATTGGCAATTAGTCTCGTATTTCAGGCATTTACAAACATGGCTGTTGTTGTTAACTTGATTCCTGTAACCGGACAAACGCTGCCTTTAATTAGCATGGGTGGCACATCTATAATTTTTACAAGTGTAGCTTTTGGTATTATTTTAAGTGTTAGTCAAAGTGTAAATAAAACCGCAAAACATGAGCAATCAGAAGCGAAATCTTAAGGTAATTATTAGCGGTGGTGGTACAGGCGGACATATTTTTCCGGCTATTTCAATTGCTAATGCTTTAAAACAAAAAGACTGCAATACTGAAATTCTTTTTGTTGGTGCCGAAGGAAAAATGGAAATGGAAAAAGTCCCTGCTGCCGGATATAAAATTATTGGTTTACCCGTTAGAGGTTTTCAAAGAAAACTTACGTTTCAGAATATTTCTTTTTTTTATAAATTATTGGTTAGCATAATAAAAGCCCGAAAAATAATCCGTTCTTTTAAACCCCATATTGTTGTTGGGGTTGGCGGTTTTGCTTCAGGACCAATTTTAAGAGCAGCCACTTGCATGAATATACCCACACTAATTCAGGAACAAAATTCTTATGCCGGAGTAACCAATAAAATTCTTGCTAACAAAGTGAACAAAGTTTGCGTCGCTTATGAAAATATGGAACGTTTTTTCCCTGCTGAAAAAATCGTATTTACCGGAAATCCCGTTCGTCAGGATTTAATAGATACCACCGGAAAAAAACACGAAGAAGCGCTTTTATATTTCGGTTTACAGGAAAACAAAAAAACAATATTAGTAATTGGTGGAAGCCTTGGAGCAAGAACAATTAACAATAGTATTAAAGCCGGATTATCGGAAATTACCAAACACAAGATTCAACTGATATGGCAAACAGGTAAAAATTATTACCATGATGCAAAAAAAGTCGCTTCAAAATTTAATAGTGAAGATATTAAAATATTTGATTTTATTTCACGGATGGATTTAGCGTATTCCGTTGCCGATATTGTAATTTCAAGAGCCGGTGCAATTACTATTTCAGAACTTTGCAGTGTAAAAAAACCTTCCATTCTGGTTCCTTCGCCAAATGTTGCCGAAGACCATCAAACCAAAAATGCAATGGCGCTGTTTAAAAACGATGCTGCAATGATGATTACCGATGCCGAAGCCCCCCAAAAACTTATTGATGAAGGTATAAGACTTCTGAATAATGAATTTTTAATTAACGTTTATCGCGAAAATTCCGGAAAAATGGCTATTTTAAATTCTTCTGAAAAAATAGCCGGTGAAATTATTTCACTTACTAAATTAAATGCTTCATGAATTTTAATAATTTACATAGTGTTTATTTAATCGGCATTGGCGGTATTGGAATGAGCGCCTTGGCAAAGTATTTTAAATTACATGGTTGCATGGTTGAGGGATACGACCGCACACAAACCCCGCTTTGCAATGAGCTTGTGCAATCAGGCATCCCTGTTCATTATGCAGAAGATATTTTGTTGGTTTCGGCAACATTTAAAGATATTTCAAAAAAAGAGAACGTATTAATTATTTATACCCCTGCTGTTCCGCAAAATAATAAGGAACTGGAATGGTTCAGAAATAACGGATTTAACATTAAAAAACGAGCTACGGTTCTTGGTGATATTACTGAAGAGTATTCTACTATAGCAGTTGCAGGAACGCATGGCAAAACCACAACTTCCACTTGCATTGCACATATTTTTACACAATCGGGCTTATGTTGCAACGCCTTTTTAGGTGGAATTTCAAAAAATTACAACACTAATTTTCTTTACACAAATAATTGTAAAACCGCAGTTGTTGAAGCAGACGAGTACGACCATTCTTTCCTTCATCTAACGCCTGCAGATGCAATAATTACTGCTGTTGATGCCGACCATCTTGATATTTACGGAAGCTTAGAAAAAGTTACCGAAGCTTTTTGCGAATTTGCTAAACACATAAAACATAACGGCAAGTTATTAATTAAAAAAGAAACTGCTTTTGTTCCGCCTTCTGTTTATGCCGAAATAGCTACTTACTCGGTTAAAAGCAATGCCGATTGTACAATTTCAAATCTGTTACTTAGCAATAGTAAATTTACTTTCAATTTAAAAACACCCTGGGGAAATATTGATAATATTTCACCCGGTATTACAGGAATGTTTAATATCGAAAATATTGTTGCAGCCGCTTCTTTATGTTTATGGAAAGGATTAAGCAGCGAAAATATTAAAACAGCTTTGTCATCATTTAAGGGTGTAAAACGCCGTTTCGATGTGCAATTTTCTAATTCCAATTATATTTATATTGATGATTATGCCCATCATCCCGAAGAACTTAAAGCCTTTATATCATCTGTAAAAGAAATTTATCCGCAAAAATATATTACAGGTATTTTTCAGCCTCATTTATATAGCCGCACGCGCGATTTTGCCGATGGTTTTGGCTCTTCACTTTCCCTTCTTAATGAACTTTATCTGCTTGATATTTATCCTGCACGCGAAGAACCAATACCCGGAATTTCAGGTAATACAATTCTTAACAAAGTAAAAATTGAGAATAAAATGTTGTGTTCAAAAGAAGAACTTTTAAAAATTATTGAAACAAAAAAACCCGAATTGCTTTTAACTATGGGAGCTGGAGATATTGACCAATTAGTAGAACCTATTAAAAATATTTATTCAAAATGATTATGAGAAAATCTGTAATACAAAAAATAATTTTTATAGTAATATGGTCATTCTTTATTGCTGTGCTGATTATTTCTTTAGGCTTTTCAGAATCGCAGCTTAAAAAAGTAAAGTGCAACAAAATTGATGTGCAAATTGTTGATACTACCGGATGCGACTTTGTGGAAGCTAAAGATATTCTTGAATTACTCGCTCAAAAAGGGTTTAATCTTAAAAATAAATATATTAAAGACTTTCCGCTTAATAAAATTGAAACAATTATACGTAATCACCAGTCGGTAAAAAATACTGAAGTATTTACAACTTTCGACGGTGTTCTGCATATTAATGTTCAGCAACGTAATCCTGTTTTACGAATTATTAATTATAACAACGAGAGCTATTATATTGATAACGACGGTGCAATTTTTCCTCTGTCAAAAAAATATACAGCCCGGGTGCTTGTTGCAAGCGGTAACATTAACGAACCATATATTTTGCGTTATACAAAAGATATTTCAAAAGCCGAAGAAAAAGATGAACTTGGAAGAAAATTTATTGCCGATGACCTTTTTATTCTTGCAAAATTTATAAAATCTAACGACTTTTACAACTCACTTACTGAGCAAATTTATATTAACGAAAATAATGAAATTGAACTTATTCCCAAAATCGGCAGATTTACTATTTTACTTGGCGATATTGACAATCTCGAAGAAAAATTTGCTAACCTTAAAGCGTTTATTTCAATTGGTTTGTCGCGTGAAGGATGGGATAAATATTCGATAATTAACATAAGGTATAAAAATCAAGTTGTTTGTACTAAAAAAATAATATATGAATCAGACGAATAACATTATTTCTGCCGTTGACATTGGCACTACAAAGATTGTAGCTATTATTGGGAAAAAAGAAGACAACGGGAAATTCCGTATTTTGGGACTGGGAAAAGCTCCGTCTAAAGGTGTAAAACGTGGAAACGTTCTTAACATCGATGAAACCATAAACAGTATTAAAATAGCTGTTGAAGGCGCCGAACAAAAAGCGCAAACTAAAATTACTGATGTTTTTGTAGGTATTGCAGGACAAAACATTAAATGTATCCGTAACTCCGGATATATCAACAGACCCAGTTACGACCAGGAAATAACTCAGCAAGATGTTGATTATTTAACACAAGATCAGTTTCGCATTGGCCTTGAGCCAGGCAAAGAAATTATTCATGTTCTTCCCCAAAGCTATTCGGTTGATGGAGAAAATGGTGTTAAACCAGTAGGAATTTGTGGAAAACGCCTGGAAGGAACTTTTCACATTGTTATTGGTAATACCATGAACATTAAAAACCTTAAACGGTGCATTGAAAGAGCGGGTTTACATTTAAAAAATCTTATTCTTGAACCTTTGGCATCATCTTATGCAACGCTTACCGAAGATGAAAAAGAAGCCGGTGTTGTACTTGTTGATATTGGCGGCGGAACAACCGACATTGCAATTTATTACGAAGGGACTGTTTGCCATACTGCCGTTATTCCTCTTGGCGGTAACGTAATAACAAGTGATATAAAATCGGCATATAACATTTTAGAAAAGTATGCTGAAGAGATTAAAATAAAGTATGGTTCCGCACTTGCCGAAGCTATAACAAATGATGATGTTGTAACTGTACCAGGTGTTAGCGGTAGAAGTGCAAAAGAAATTAGCGAGAAAAACCTTGCAAATGTTATACAGGCAAGATTAGAAGAAATCATTGGATCTATTGAATTTCAGATTGAAAACTCAGGTTTTGCCGATAAACTTGGTGCCGGTATTGTTCTTACCGGCGGAGGTTCTCTTCAAAAAAATCTGCCCCAGTTGATTTCATTTATAACTGGTCATGAAATTCGCATTGGCTTTCCTGTTCAACACCTTAATTCTGAAGTTCAGGATGATGTAAATCAGCCTATGTTCTCAACAAGTATAGGGCTTATGATGATCGGGCATGAAAAAATGTTAAAAACAAATACAGAAACAGTCGGTTCACCCGCTACAAATACTGAAATTTCGGAGAAAACAACTGGGGTAACAGATGATACTGAAATTGACGACAAATCTGAAAAAAAGAAAAAGAAACAAAAGCGACCCAAAGTTCCAGGTGAACGAAATAAATTTATAGACAGACTTTCATCATTCTTTGATGATTCTGATACAAAAATTAACGAATAAATAAACCCTAAAACCAATTAAATATGAATAAAGAAGATTTGTTAAAATTCGGATTCCCTACCAAAAAACCTTCAATAATAAAGGTTCTTGGCATAGGTGGTAGTGGCAGTAATGCCGTAAATCACATGTTTAAACAAGGTATTTGCGATGTTGATTTTGTAATTTGCAACACCGACGTACAAGATCTTGCAAAAAGTCCGGTTACTATGAAAATACAACTCGGACAAACCTTAACCGAAGGACTTGGCGCCGGAAGCTTTCCCGAACAGGGAAAACAAGCCGCCATCGAAAGCCTGAACGAAATTATAAGTATGCTTTCCGAAAATACGCGAATGGTATTTATTACAGCAGGAATGGGAGGCGGAACCGGCACAGGAGCGGCGCCTGTAATTGCAAAAGCTGCAAAAGAACTGGGCTTGCTTACTATAGCCATTGTAACAATTCCTTTTCATGATGAAGGTCCCCGTAAGTTTAATCAGGCAATTGAAGGTATACGCGAATTAAAAGAGTATGTTGATTCTTTGCTCGTTATTAACAACGAAAAAATACGCGAAATTTATGGCGACCAACCTCTTTCCGAAGCATTTGCAAAAGCCGATGATGTGCTGGCTATCGCCGCTCGCGGTATTGCCGAAATTATTACGGTTCCGGGTAACATAAATGTTGACTTTGCTGATGTTAAAACCGTAATGAGCAATAGTGGTATTGCAATTATGGGTACAGGCATCGCCGAAGGTGAAAACCGTGCTTTGGAAGCTATAAAAAAAGCGCTTTCATCCCCGCTTCTTAATAATAACGAGATTAGCGGAGCTAAAAATATTTTACTTAACATTACATCCGGAGAAAATGAAATAACGATTGATGAATTAGGGCAAATAACTAATTTTGTACAGCAATCTGCGGGTTCTAAGGCAGATATGATATTTGGAAGTTGTAAAGACGATTCTCTTGGCAACAAAATAAGTGTTACTATTATCGCCACAGGTTTTGGTTCATCGTCAATTCCCGAGCTTGATTCAACTAACGAAAAAGAACGAAAAGTGAAATTTCTTGGAAGACCTCCGCAAAAAGAAATTTCAAAACCTGGCGAATTTTCAAACGGCGAAAATAACAAAACGACTCAAAAAGATGTTGAATTTAAAGCCGAATTGAAAGTAAAAACTCAGCAACTTAAAAATAATACTATTTTTAAAGTTGAAAAAAAACCGGAAAATACACGTTCTAACGACGAAAAAAATAATATTTTAACCGACCTTGGCGATTCCGAAAAAATTGATAAACTCGAAAATGAACCGGCTTATATAAGAAAACAGTTAATAGTTGATGATAAAAATTATTCTGATGTTTCTGAAAAATCTAATTACTCCATTTCTAAAGACGGAAATGGGGTACGGCTTAGTGAGAATAATCCTTATTTATACGATAATGTTGATTAATTATAGTTTGTTTTTAAAGTAACGAAAACCTGTAAATTTATGCCAGTATTTTACAATCCGCAATTTAAGGGTATATGGTACAATGCCTTGATTTTTTATCCCGTATTTCCTTATACCTCTATACCTTATAAATTAAAAATGTTGATATTACAGACAAATTCTAACTAATTATTATTATGACACTTTTTGATAAAATAAGTAACGATATAAAAGTTGCAATGCTTAGTCGCGAAAGTGCTAAGTTAGAAGCATTGCGCAGTATAAAAGCTGCTATGCTTTTGGCAAAAACCGATGGCTCCGACTCAGGATTAACTCCCGAAAAAGAACTTTCCATTGTTCAAAAACTCTATAAACAACGAAAAGAATCGGCTGAAATTTATATTACCAATAATCGAAAAGAACTTGCTGATAAAGAGTTTTTTGAAGCCGAAGTAATTGAACAATATCTTCCAAAACCACCATCGGAAGAAGAAATTACAAAAATTTTAACCGAAATTATTGTCCAAACCGGAGCTAAATCACCCGCCGAAATGGGTAAAGTAATGAGCATCGCCGCAAAACGCTTTGCAGGAGCAGTTAGCGGTAAAGTAATTTCCGAAAAAGTAAAACAATTGCTTTTAAATAATTAGAGTCTGTCTATATGTCCGGCTTTAGCACTTGCTGGCTCAGTTAATAGTTGTTAATAATAGTTAAGATCGGTTAAGATCGGTTACTATTGTAAACGTTATTAATTGTTATTAACCTTTCTTAACCGTTTTTTAACTTCTATTAATCGTTTATTAACCTTATAAGGACACACAAGGGAATGATTATATTTAAGGTTAAGATTAAGGGATGAGAGTTAGCCATATCGGGTAATTATAATATTTATATACTTATCCACTCTTTTACCCACTTTTCGGCGGTCTCAATTGTGGTTTTCAAATCTTTGTTTAAAAGAATTTTGTCGAATTGATTTGCAAACTGCATTTCAAGCGAAGCTTTGTTAATTCTTTTTTGTATAGATTCTTCGGTGTCGGTTGAACGTGAGCGAAGGCGTTGCTCAAGGATTATCAGGTTGGGAGGACTAATAAATATTGATAACGCTTTATAGCCAAATATTCTTTTCAAATTCATTCCGCCTTTAACATCAACATCAAACACAGCGATATTCGCTTTTTGCCATATTCGTTGTAATTCAGAACGTAATGTGCCGTAATAACATCCTTTGTAAACTTCTTCCCACTCTATAAATTCCTGGTTTTTAATTTTCAGGCGAAATTCATCCGCCGAAACATAAAAATAATCTTTTCCGTGTATTTCATTTTCCCTTTTTTGTCTGCTGCAAACCGAAACACTAAACTCAAGTTGAGGAAAAACATTAAGCAGATGATTTACAACAGTAGTTTTTCCGGCTCCTGAAGGGGCTGAAAATATAATTACTTTTCCAATCATCAAAGTATGTTTAATAATTGTTCTTTAACCTTTTCGAGTTCGTCTTTCATTTGAACAACAATTTTCTGAATTTCTGAATGATTTGCTTTTGAACCAAGTGTATTAATTTCACGCCCAATTTCTTGTGTAATAAAACTGAGTTTTCTTCCAGGATTTTTTTCGTTGCAGGTTTCTTTAAAATATTTGCAATGGTTTATAAGTCTAACTTTTTCTTCGGTAAAATCCATTTTTTCGAGATAATAAATCAATTCCTGCTCAAAACGATTTTTATCAAATCCATCTTTATCAAAAAGCCCCGTAAGATTTTGCTTTAAGCGTGAGCGAACAGTTTCCCTACGCAACGGTTCAAAAGCATCAATTTGTAACTGAAGCGATTCGATGTTTGTAATTCGTTGTAAAATATCATCTTCAAGAACTTTACCTTCAGTTTTACGAAAATCATTTAATTGTGCAATAGCATTATTTATTGTTTGTTTCAGGATTTTCCATTCGTTTTCGTCTAACTCTCCTGTATTTTGTGAAACAATATTAGGTAACTGCATTATAACACTTATCCAATCGGTAGTTTGGTCAGGAAAAAGTTCTTCCTGCAAAGATTTAAGTTGATTGTAATAAGAAGAAAAAACTTCTTTATTTATAGAAACAAGTTTTTCGGTTTGTTTTAATTCTTGGGATACAGAAAGTTCAATTTTACCGCGTTCTAACTGCTTAATAATTTCGTTTCTTATTTCTGTTTCTTTTTCGCGATAAACAAAAGGCAACTTAATATAAACATCTGCTTGTTTACTATTTAACGATTTTATTTCAACTGAAATTTTTTTACCTTCGTTTTCATTCACGGTTTTTCCGAAACCGGTCATTGATTTTAACATATCTTACAAATTATGGATTTTCCGTCATTGTAATTGTAAGTTCTTCGCTTTGCTGAGGTCTTACCTGAACAATGGATGTTTTAGAATAACTGAGTCCGTTTATATTATTATTAAACGCTAATACATAATAATTTCCATAATTTATATATCCAAAATAAGCTGAATTTCCGTTTCCGGTGTTTAACCTGTATATTGCCAAATCGTAAGTTGTTCCCGATAAATCTAATGTTATGTCGTCTCGTGATGCATAAAGGTAAACATTAGTATTTGTTGCATTTTGAATATGATTAAGTGTATCTAAATATTTCACATAAACGGTTAATCTACCTGTCATTCCTGAAGTGTCGTAAGCTAAAATCTGTTGCTGTATGGGAACAGGGTCTTTACTTTTTTTACAAGAAGTAATTAGCAAAAAGGCAACTGTTAAAAAACCAAGATTATAAATTAGTTTCTTCATAATTGTAAAATTTTTGTATCAAAGATAGGTATTTTTCATTTAGCAGTTTAAAATTTGTAACTATTCAGCATTAAATGAAGAAAAATTGAAAAATGAACAATGTCAAATATTCAATTTACAATGAACAAATAAAAAAAGTAAAATAGCAAAAGTTCGGTTGACAATTAAGCGAGTTCGTTATTTGCCGGACGCTTATTTGACATTGTTAGTTGTTCGTTTGGCATTGAACATTTTTAAAATTTCTAAATCAAAAGCCTTATGACCTTAAGGAACGACTGATTTTATTTGGACTTTTGTAACTATTCAGCATCAAATGAAGAAAAATT
>Ga0210051_1002281_pt1 | contig 19336 bp, 18 predicted proteins | sample CryGey092014_all_FD_185464 | JGI IMG/M metagenome (GOLD analysis project Ga0210051, IMG submission 185464) | Groundwater microbial communities from aquifer - Crystal Geyser CG23_combo_of_CG06-09_8/20/14_all (SPAdes) (version 2) | ecosystem: Environmental > Aquatic > Deep subsurface > Groundwater... | reverse complement strand
TATCTGGCAGAATATGCACTGCTGCTTCTGCAGATTCCTCATCTCTTCAGGGCTCATCTTTGAAAGCTCCTCCTGCGAAAGCGCCATGCCCTTAGTTTTGGAAGGAGGATTAATAAATCTTTCCTAAAGAAGTTTTATATACTACTTCTTTAACTTGATTGGAAGGCAGGAATTAGAATGAAATTAAAAAAAAGTAGAATGAAATTAAAAAAAAGTTATTTCCTATCTGCAATTTTAATAATAATTGCAGTAATAAGTTTAATTACTATTTTATTACGCGTTAATTCTACAAAAAAAAATGAATTTAAATGCCCTGATTGCAATATTATTTTAATAAATCTAGATGCCTTGAGAGCAGACCATCTTGGAATTTATGGATATGGAAAAAACACTTCTCCAAACATAGACAATTTTGCAAAAAACTCATATGTGTTCAATAATTCAATTAGCCAAAGCGGCAATACTTTTTTTTCCGTACCTTCTTACCTTACTTCACAACTTCCCAGCACTAATAATTTAACGCGCGTAATTCTTGACGGAAGGGCGGGAATCTTAAAAGAAGCGCCTGTAACGATTGCTGAAATTCTTAAACAAAAAGGTTATCATACTTACGGAATAATCAGCTATTCAATGGTTGGGTCAAAACGAGGATTTTCTCAGGGCTTTGAAACTTTTGATGAAAAATGTTCAGAAAACGGCGGTTTCTATTGCTTTGCAGATTCAACCACAGAAAGAGCCATAAATCTATTAAATAAAAGTAGTGAACAACCCTTTTTTATGTGGGTATACTACAGAGAACCTCACTCGCCGTATAATCCGCCATTAAGAGTATTTGAAAAATTTAATAGCACAAATGAAAGCAATCAGGCATTAAATGAACTGAATGAATCAAGACAGTATTATGACCAAAAAATAGAGGAATTGCTTGCAAATAACGCTTCAAAAAAACAGAACCGGACAGAATACACCCTTTTTGGAGAAGAAATATATCTAAATACAGAAGACATAGAATGGCTGAAAAACGCGTATGATGGAAATATCTATTACGCTGATGAACAGCTGGGAATGCTATTAAACTATCTCAACGAATCAGGATTACTAAAAAAAACGATTGTAATAATAACCTCTGACCATGGGGAAATTTTAGGAGAGCATGAGTTTTTTGATCATGGCCCCCTTTATTATGAAGGAATCCACACCCCGCTGATTATTTATTTTCCGAAACATAAGGGCGGAACAATAAATTATCCTGTATCTAATTTAGACATAGCGCCGACAATTCTAGAAGGGACTGGTTTAAATACACCTTTTAATTTCAGCGGAAAAAATGCTTTTGATGGCAATCGAGAGGACTATATTCAATTCGCTGAACGTTATAAAGCATCAACAATAATTAAAGACGGATGGAAATTGATGACTTATGGTTCTTCGGATGAATGCAATCCTAAAAATGAAAAGTTGTTTTACATAATAAATGACTCCAAAGAAAATTTTAATTTGGCATATGAAAATGTCGCAATGTGCAATTACTTGAAGGGTTTAGTTCTGAAAATTAGACAAAATTACACGTTTTATATTAATGAAATAGATAATGAAATAGAAATTTCACAAAATGAAGATTCTGAAACAATAAAAAAATTAGAAGCACTCGGGTATGTAGGATAAACATTTAATATAATGAAGCCAGTATAAAAAAATTCTCATCAAAAAAAAGTATACGATTTTGCACTGCAACATTTTATCAAGAATATATTCAGCAAAAACACAATTAGCATATGAATTCGGATGCCTATCTTCAAGATGAATGGTTTCAGAATACGACTTTTTAACGCAGATTTTTATAACCTAATTTGAAGAAACAAATCATTTAAGTAGTCTAAACATTTAAAAAAGCCAGCAACATTTTGCAATAAAAATGAGACTTCTTATACTTAATCCGGAAAGCGCGGGCATGGAATTTCGCGATCCTCTCTTATTAAGGTGCGGTGGTGCAGAAAAAAAAGCCTCGTATATTATGCCGCCCATAGGGCTTGCATACCTTGCTTCCTTGTTTGAGAGAAATTTTGAAGTTGAAATAGCTGACCTTTCACTGCAGAAAAAAAGCATCTCTTACTTAAGAGGATTTGATTGCGTGATTGTAAGTGCAGGGCTCTCAAGCATAAAAGAAAATCTTTCATTATGCAGGAAAATAAAAACTCGAAGGAATGTGATTGGGCTTTGCGGAATCACCCCCGCTTCATTCCCTGAAGAGATAATGAAAAAGGAGAAGTCAATAAGATTCATAATACAAAATATTACTCCAGAACTTTCAAAGTTATCAGAGAAAAACATCTCTTCGCTGGATTTCTCGGGAATTGAGAATATAAGCTACAGAAAAAATGCGAAGGTGATAATAAACAGCAGCGCTTATCTCAAAAGCATTGATTCGCTTCCTTCTCCGAAATATGACCTTTTACCTTCTGGATATTATGACATACTTGCAAAAGGAAAAAACATTGCTGCGATAGTCACAAGCCTGGGCTGCCCATTTTCCTGCAGGTTCTGTTCAGCAAACAATATGAGAAAATATTCTGAAAAAAGCCTTAAGAAACTTTTTTCTGAAATTGATGAGTTATGCATGAATCATGATGACATAATCTTCTGGGATGACAACTTCACTGCAAACAAGAAGAGATGTGAAAAAATATGTGATTACCTAAAAACCAAGAAGATAAATTTTAGATGCCTGTCTCGAGCAGACGGCATTGATTACTCCTTACTTAAAAAGATGAAAGAAGCAGGATGCTATCAAATTCAGTTCGGAATTGAATCCGGCTCGGAAAGAATGCTTTCATTAATGAACAAACGCCTAAACCTTTCTGCAGCAAAAGATACGCTTTCGGCCTGTGACAGGTTAGGAATTGAAACCGTCGCATTTTTCATAATAGGATATCCTGGCGAAAAAGAATTGGACATTTCCAAAACAAAAAAATTCATAATGGAAACAACGCCGGATTTCATTTCGCTAAACGGTTATATTAAAATGCCGGGCTCAGGAGGGCAGCCCAAAAAACTATCTGCGTTTGATAACAAGAATAAATCCGCTGAACAGGTTATCAGAAGAATTTATCAGGATTACTATTTTAATTTAAGATATGTTTTTTCGCGGGCAGGAAAACTCATTTCCAATTTAGATTATGCAATTCTTTTCATAAAGCAAAACATACAATTCTGGAAAATGAGAGAGGGGCAGCTTTGGAGAGCAATAACGGTAAAAAGATGAAAAAGAGAGAAAAGAGAGTGCTGTTGGTATCTCCTAACATCTTCGCAGCATATTCCGAAAGTTTAGTCAGATATAAAGTAAATGCTGCTCCCACCCTTGCTATTGCAATGCTTGCCTCAATTGCAGAGAAGGAAGGATATAAAGTTAAGGCTATTGACCTGAGCGTTTCATCAGAAAGTGAGTTTCTATCCTGCCTTTCTGAATTCAAACCGCAAATTGTGGGAGTAACATTCACAATAAATCATTATAAAACTATTAAGAACATTATACCTTTTGTGCGTAAGCATTCCCATGCGAAAATAATTCTGGGTGGGCCTCATGTTTCTGGATTTTCAATCCGCTCATTCAAAGAGCTTAAGCCGGACATTATTGTAATAGGGGAGGGAGAAACCGCCTTTCGCAAGATACTTCAGCGTAAAAGCCTTAAAAAAATAGCTGGGATTGTGTTTTCTAGCGGGCATGGCGTCATTTCAACAGCCGCAATCCATGCCGAAAAGCTTGAATCATCGCCATTTCCGGATTGGAGCATTTTTGATATTTCAGAATATCCCCGCAATAGCGCATGCTACAGCATTGAAGGAAGCAGAGGCTGCCCGTATTCCTGCATTTTTTGTGACCACAGTGTCAGCGGAAATTCATATAGGACAAAAAGCCCTAAATTTATCGCTGAAGAACTTTCTCTTATAAAGCGCTTGGGTTTTAACAGAGCTTTTTTTGTAGATGATGAGTTTGCTTTGGTCAAAGCGCATACAATCCGCCTTTGCTGCATAATTATCAAGAAAAATCTTCAGATGGAATGGGATGCCATAGGAGTGAGGCTTGACCATATTGATAAGGAAACACTTTCCTTAATGAAAAAAGCAGGCTGCCGGCAGATTGGTGTGGGAATAGAAAGCGGTTCAGAAAGGGTTCTCAGGATTATTAACAAACAGGAAAGCATTAAGCAGATAATTGCAGGAGTTAATGCAATACGACAATCAGGAATAAGAACAACAGGTTATTTCATGATTGGTTTTCCGGGAGAATCAAAGGATGATATAAAGCGCACAATAAACTTTGCATGCTCATTAAGGCTTACATACGCAGAAACATCCTTTTTTATGCCTCTTCCAAATACTCCTGCTTTTGCCTTGTGCAGTAAAAAAGGCAGAGTTCTTGCGCAGAATTTCGAAGATTTTGAGTCCATGCACAAAATAACTTTTATACCCCAAGGGCTTTCTGAAAGAGAATTAAAAGCGTTTTACATAACTTTTTATTTAAGGTTCTATTTCAGGCCAAGGCAGATTTTTTATCTGCTACAGGATTCAGTGCAGAACAAGACACTTGCATGTGACCTCAAATCATTTTTAAAACTGTTATTCGGCGCTAAACATGAAAAATGAAAAACCAAGATTAATCCTTTCTGTTGATCTGGATGGAATCAGGGCATTTTATGAAAAAGATAAGGTAAAAAAAGACATATTCCTGCAGGAAGGGCTTCCAAACGCTGTTGATTTTTTCAAAAAGGCGGATATAAAACCTACGTTCTTTGTTGTGGGAAAAAATGCCATTGATTTTCCAAAAGAGCACAGAATGCTGAAAAAATATGATATCGGAAATCATTCTTTCTCTCATATTAATTTTTCTTCACTAAATTACGCTGAGAAAGAAACTGAAATAAAAAAGGGAGAAGATGCAATAAAAAAAATAATTGGAAAAAAACCCAAAGTATTCCGAGCGCCGAACTATGCAATAGATTATGAAGCAATATCAATCCTTAAAAAAAGAGGATACAAATCTGATTCTTCACTCTTGAACGTGGTTTTCCCTCCAAAGTATCTTCTCAACTATATCAGAAACAACAATCTTATGGCTGACCCTTTTGAGATTCCACTGACCTCAACAGCAGTACTGTTCAATGGCACAACTATGATAAACTACGGGTTTGAACGTTCAAAGAAAATTCTCGTACGGCTTTCTGAAAAAGGCATTCTCAACATAAATTTTCATGATCGGGACTTTACAAATGAAAAAATTCCAATTCCTCTTTTTAAAAACCGGGGCAACGCGCTTAAAATAACCAAAGAAATTATTGAATTCATAAGCAGTCATTTCGAAGTGATAGATTTCAATACCTTCCTTTTAAAGAAGCACAGATAATGAAATGATTGCGAAACATTTCTTCGTTTTTATCTATTCTCAAATATTTTGAAACTGCAGGAAATTCATCTTCAAAAATATCTATGATAAGATTTCCGTTTGGCCTGAGAAAAACTCTGGATTCTTTGGCAACTCGCGCTATAAAATCCCTTCTTTTCCTGTTTTTATCCGGAAAAGCTTTTCTCAGGAGAGGGAGAATAAAACTTTCCAGATGAAAAAGAGTGATAAAATTTCCCAATGCTTTTTTTCCTGTGTTTTTTTCCTCAGGGAAAAAGGGAATGTCAAAAGTTATCAAATCATATTTTTTCCTTGGAATTGAGTTAAAAATGTCTGAAGCATAAAAATGAATTTTTTTGGCAGGTTCTTCTTTGCAAAGGACAATGCATTTTTGTCAGAATCAGCGCAGTCCACACTGAATCCGCGGAGTGAAAGAGTATTCCCAATGTAACCTGAGCCGCAGCCAAGGTCAAGGGCGCAGGGCTTTGAGACATGACGCTTTTCTAATCTTAAAGCAAACGAAGCAATAAGTTTGCTTGTCCGGGGAATCATAAAGTTAATAAGCGGTTAAGGTTATTTAAACATTTTTAAAATATGAAACGCAAAGTATTAGAAAAATTTTTAAATCTCATATTAAATTATAAAAAATAAGAATGAAAAAGCCGTTTTTACAACTAGGAAAAATTGATTTCATTTTACTAATAATCCTTTTTTCCATTTCAATAGTCATCAAGATTGCCATATTTCCAACAGGAATAGGTGTGGATGAAGGAGGTTACTGGAGAGAAACAAAAACAATTTCTATTTCAGATTATTATCTTGGAAAGAGCGAAAGTATTCCTTTTCACGGCCCGCTTTTCTTCTACATAAACTACTTAACCACTCACATAAGTAATAGCCTGTTCTCATTGAAATTTCCTTTTATTCTGTTCTCTTTTGCCACAATACTTTTATTTTATTTGTTTGCAAAGATGTTTTTTAATTTAAAAACTGCTTTTGCTGCTACACTTATCTTGACTACATCGCCTGCGTTTAATTTAATAAGCATTTTTATGTCTCCTCACATAGCAAACTGCTTTTTTTCACTTGCGGCTCTCACTGCATTCATGCTTTCAATCAAAACAGAAGAAGGGAAATATTTGATATTTGCGTTCCTGTTCGCAACGCTGGCTTTTCTTATAAGCATACTGGGGATTATAGTTATTGCTGCTCTGCTTCTATCCTTAATTCTAGTAAAAAACAGCTTCATCTCAATTAAAAAAGATAAAAATGCCAAAAAAAGAATTAAAATTTCAAAATATGTGTGGTTCTCATTCGCCGCAATGTTAATTCTCATTCTAATATGCGCGCCAGCAACAATCCTGACCGACGAAACCACATCAAGATATGTCAGCTCTCAGAACACCATTCAAATGGAGAAAGTTGCGTGGAATAGGCCCTTCTTATCCTCTGTGTTGGTGAATAATCTGTTATTCGAGGGGCAAGAAGGAGTGGTCTTAAGAATTTTTGCTATAATCGGAGCAATTGCAGCATTCATAATTTCATTCAATAAAAAAATTCTAAGGCCTGTATTAATTTACATGCTGCTTTATTTATTTATAATGTCCTTTACCCAAGGCTCCCCTCCCTACCTTGCAGCAGTACTTATGTTTTTGTACCTCTTCTTTTCAGATGCAGTTTTAACAGTCGCAGAAAAAATAAACCATCGCTTCGCAACTGCTGTATTTATAATGCTCATAATCTTAATATCAAGCATATTTGCTGTCCAATTTGAAAAAAAATATTATTATTGGTATACATACAATTTCTTTTCATATCAGCGATATAAAGATGCATATGATTTTCTCAGAAGCAAAAATGAAAGTGATATGCACGTTCTTGCATCTTCCTCGAACATAATTAGATATTACATATACCGAGATAAAATGAATATAAAACTTGTTGGACTTCCAACAATGCCAGATAAAAAAAATTTCAGCGAATTCTCACCGTATCGGGATTATGACTATGTTATATACTGGAATAATCCATCAATAAGCCAGTTAAACAAAAATTTTTCTTTGTATAAAGTTATGGAAAAGGTTAATGCAACTTGCAAATCAGAGATAAACATAACTGACTTCAAATTTAACAGAAACAGTCCAGTAATGCTTATTTTCAATTGCAAAAATGCAACATTATTTGATAATTGAGAGACAGATTAATAACGATTATTAAATCGCTCTATGCAATGGTTATATTAAACAATGATTCCCTCTGCGCAGATTTCTGAATTCTGCATCAGGACAAACCTGCCCAAGCCAGGAATATTCTTGAATTTCTCAACAGCAATCGGGTTTAATATCTTGATGATAACCTCTCCAAGTTCCATTTGCTTCAATTCAGATGCATGCTGTTCAATGATTTCAAGGCTTGATGAATCGATTTTCTGCTTTATCTCCTCAATTACGCATTCTATTTTTTGCGTGGCCAGTTTTAAAATAACTTTTTCATTTACATTTATCTTATTGTCTGAAATCCACAAGAGGTTTGCAGAAAACCTGTCTGTAACAACAGCCAAATCATTTTTTGTGCAGATAACATCTCCCCTTTTTACAGGAATTGGCGGTTCTAATATTATCCCCGTGCATTCCTCTGCCTCTGCTTCCGTTTTCTCATTTAAAAAAGATTTTATTGATTTGATTTTTACAGAAGTATTGCCGGGCAGAATGGTGATTTCATCGCCTGCCTTCAGCCTGCCTGATTCAATGCGCCCGACTAAAACAGATTCGCCGTCAATCTCATAAACATCCTGCACAGGGAGCCTTAGGCTCCTGTTTGCCAGGCTTTTAGCTGGTTCGAATGAATCCAAGCTTTCCAGCAGGGTTTTTCCGGAATACCAGTTCATCTTGTCTGAATGCTTGGTGATATTATCTCCGTCCTTGGCGACAATCGGAATAACATACAACGGTGTTATGTGGAGATTATTCAGAAAATCTAAGATATTTGTTTTCAGTTCATTAAATTTTTTTTCGTCGTAGAAAACAAGGTCCATCTTATTCAGGACAATTATCACTTGGTCTATCCCCAGCATACTCAGTATATACGCATGCCTTTTTGTCTGCTCTTTAACTCCCTCTTTTACATCAATTATGAGTATTGCCGCTTCTGCCTGTGATGCTCCGGTAATCATATTACTTAAAAATTCTTTGTGCCCTGGCGCATCTATTATAGTGTAGTTTCTCTTTTCTGTTTTAAAAAAAGTCTGGGTTGTGTCAAGTGTAAACTCATATTCTACTTCTTCCTGAAGGCTGTCAGTAATAAATGCAAATTCCAGCTCATGCCCAAGCTCTTTGCATGTCTTTCTTATTTCTTCAAGTTTGCTGGCTGGGATAGAATCAGTATCAAAGAGCAGTCTCCCGATTAGCGTGGATTTTCCGTGGTCCACGTGCCCTACAATCACAAGATTCATATTTTCTTTTTCCATTAGAATAACACCTTTATTAATGTCGCAAGCCCTTCCAGAGTGGTTGTAATTCCTATGAAGAGTGTTAATTTTAGCGCTTGTGATTTTTTGACAGTAATGGCAGCCAATGGAACAGAGAGAACAGCGCCGATAATGAGATACGGCGCTAGACTCCAGTCGATTACCTGCTTTGTTAAAAGATATGTAAGAACCCCGACAAGGCATGTCAACCCCTCTGCAAGAGAAGTTATTGCAATTGCATTTTTTTCATTGACTCCAGATAGAATCTGCCCGCTTGTAACAACAGGCCCGTAACCACCGCCGCTGATTCCTTTGTTGAATGATGCAATCAGTCCAAGCCCGAAAACTTTTTTCCATGAAAAAACATTCTTTTTATGCAGCCTGATTAGAATCATAACGCCCATAGTCAATACTAAAAAGCCTATGTACAGGCTCAACCAAAGGGCAGGTATTTTTATTGATACAAGTACGGCAGTTATTGTTCCTACAATGCTGCATACTGCAAGCGCCAATGCTATTTTAAGGTGAGGCGGTGTGCCTCGTTTATATGCTTCTTTAATGCCTAATTCTTTTGTTTTTTTCGCTATAAAAAAAATATTGAATGATTTTGGCTTTAAATCAACATTTCTGACATTATGGTGCAGAAATGCCGCCAACAGCCCGGTGATTAATTCAGAGAGAAGAATCGCAGGGACTACCTGCAATGGCTTAAATCCTAGAAGTAAAAAAAATGGGGTTAATATTGTCCCGAAACCCATTCCCAAAGTAGAATCAACATATTCTGCAAGGAATGCTGATACTATGATTATTATTCCAATTCCTAAAGCAAGCCCGAATATCATTTTATTTATATCCTCCAAAAAATCATTTTAGGCATAGTCTACATGTACCCCAAACTTCTTAGCTTCTGCATCATATAGGCCTTCTCTTTATCCTGGCACCTGCCTGCCCTTTCAGCAGTCTTGATTACCCTTAGTTCTTCTACAACTTCTTTAACATTAGATGCGTTTGAGCTGATGGGAATGCAGCAGGGAGCGCAGCCAATGCTTCTGTAGCGCTTGCCATTTTTTGCAAAATATAAATTAACAATTGGAATTTTTTCTCTTTCTATATATCTCCAGATATCAAATTCTGTCCAGTGCAGCAGGGGATGAACTCTTGTATGGCTGTTGTCATCTGAAATTGACTTAAACTGGTCCCACATTTCAGCAGGCTGATTTTTATAATCCCAGAGAAAATCCTGTTTTCTTGGAGAAAAATAACGCTCTTTTGCCCTTATCCCGTGCTCGTCTCGTCTTATGCCCAGCAGCAATGCCTTGAATTTGTATTTTTCTATGGTTTGCTTTAATGCTTCTGTCTTCAGCGCAGTGCAGCATTCAAATCTTCCTTTGTCAATGCCCATCCCATTCTTAAGCGCTTCCTCATTTCTGCTTATTATCAGGTTAAGATTCCATTTTTTAGCATATTCCTCTCTGAATGAGTAAATCTCAGGGATTTTGTAACTGGTATCTATGTGAATTATTGGAAAAGGTATTTTTCCGAAAAATGCTTTTCTTACCATCCACAGAAGGCTTGTAGAATCCTTGCCGATGCTCCAAAGCATGGCTGTATCTTTAAACTCATGATAAGCTTCTCGGATAATGTAAATAGATTTGCTCTCAAGTTTGTCCAGGTAATCCATGTTGTCCCTCTATTTCATATAGCCGAGGCTTCGCAGCCGCTGCTTGATTATCTCTTCCTCTCTTTTTGAGAAGCCCTTTTCTTTAGGGGATTTTTCAGAGACAATCTGCCTGAGAACATACACCACAAAACTCGATAAAGAAGTGAATCCTGTTCCTTCGCACAATTCTTTAATTTTCTTTGCCAGGGGTTTTGGTATTGAAATAGTCGTAATATCTGCCATTTTTACTGAACCTTTTTAATTACATTTAATTATGTTTAATTAAATACAATTAAAGGTTTATATAGATTTGTATCTTGTAAAATAGATTTTAAAGAATTAATATTGATTTCATATCAAACTTTTTCCATCAACATCTGCGGGGATTTTAAGATGCAATATGCTTAATATTGTTGGTGAAATGTCTGCCAATCCTGGGCTCGCATGGTTAATTTTAAAGTTTGTGAATAATATTCCTGGGACATTCGACGGGTCAACTATATGGTCTCCATCCCATTTTTTCAGGTTATCATTAATTACTTCTGGTGTTAATCCGCCGATTACGCTCTGCCAGCCCATTCTGTATCCTGGTTCAAACCCGATTATTATGTCAGGAGAATCATTAACATACTTGCCGGAGTAAACATCTTCCCCTTTGTACACCTGTGTTATGACTGTTTTATTTGTCTTCAGGTCTTTTAAATCCTTCAATTTTTTTATAATCTCATTCACAACTTTTTCTTTGTCGCTTGCATCTACAATTCCCTGCCCTTCTCTTCCTTTAACATTAATGTAAATTCCGGAGAAACCAACCGAATAAGCCTTTGTCTCGCTCCAGTCCACAAATTTAAAGAGCGCCCCCTCATCCCCGCTTTTTTCATTATATTCATCTGTTAAAGTCATAAAACCATTATCAACAAGCCAGGTGTTAATGCTTACTGCCCTTTCAAAACTGGTAAATCCATGGTCTGAGAATATTATCAATGCAGTGTCATTATCAATGCTGCTGAGAACCTTTCCCAGGAACTCATCTTTTTTGACATAATAATCAACAACCTCTTTATTCACAGACAATCCTTCTGTGACGTTGAACAGGTTCTTGTCATCCCAGTTCATATGCTGAAGCCGGTCTCCTGAATCAAAACCAAACGCAAAAATTCCAGCGCTCTTTTTATTAAATTTATCAAACTCATACCAGAACATCTTATCTCTCTCATCCTCAATCTGGTTAATCTGCTCTAGGAAAACTTCATTAGTTATGGCGTTGTCATTTAAGGCATTTGTATCCTCAGGCATGCCAAGGGTGTAATAAATGCCTATTTTATCTGCCAGTTCTTTTGAGTATCCGCTTGGATATGAAATGTCGACAACAGGATTTTCAGGGTCTATCTGAATGGAAGTAATATACATCTTAAATTCAGGCTCAGAACTGAAAAGATATGCTTTAGTGATTGCAGATGCCTTTCTCATAAAGCCTATCTTAAAATCTATTTTAATCCAGCCGCTCCATTCTCCCACATTAACAGGATATTCCTTGCCGTCAACAATTATTGTTGCATTATGCGCACCTGTTTTTATCTGGATTGGCTTTTCAATGGATTTTGCGTCAGTTCCCAGAGGGCCAAAAAACTTTGAATCGATTACCCCGTCCTTAACTGATACTTTTACGATATTCATTCCAGCATTATTAGAATGCTCGGAGGTATAGAGATAGTATCCGCTTTCGAATCCTCTGATATCTGGAACTCCAAGCCCGGAGAACATTACACCATTGACTTCATCAGAAGGGAAAGTTGCGGGCCATCTGATTACTGTTGTGGGAATGTTTGCATCAGATGTGATTTTCCAGAAAGGAGTTCCTTTGATTGGAGATTCAAATGCAGTGCTGTACTTTGATTTCTGTTTTGTAATAGAAATTTCAGGCGTATAAGTTTTTGGGTCTCTGATAATAAAATCAACAATTCCGTGTTTTCCTGGGTTAGTTCCGGTTGCAGCTGTTGTCCATGCAACAGGGGTTTCGGCAGGAAGAGTTGTTCTCAGTTTTGAGAAATTGCCAATTTTTTCCAGTTTTAAAAAATTTGGGAGAAGATTTTCAGCCATTAATTTCTCAGTTATCTTAGGGTCCATAGCATCAATGCCGATTATGAGAACTTTATTGTAGGAGCCTGGCTTGCTTTTAATCATTTTATCCTCTCGCGAAAAAAAGGTAGTGCTGATAAAATATAATGAGATCAGGATAGCGAACAGTATTATAAATATTGTTAGTTTTTTTGCACTTAGTTTTCTTTTTTTATTATTTTCCATAAGCGTAAGAATGTTCTTTTAATTGGCTTGAAAAAATATTTTATAAAAAATCCGCCAATGAGTGATAATACCAGGAGGATATAAGGCCAGATTGAGCCGACTATCATTCCTCCAGTTCCCGGGTCAATGTAAGCAGATGCTTTCATTGAAAATAACAAAATTACTGAAATTAAAAGGAAAGATTTCTGAAATATCGCTTTGTAAGATTCTACAATTGCCATCTTAAGCCTGCTGTATTGCATGTTTAAATATTTTGCTAAGTTTTAAAACGCTCCGCCCCCGAAAATTGTAATAAGAGAAGAATAATTTTCTCGGCAAATGTTACCTTCTTAGGTGCAAATTTTATCACGATTAAAAAACAAATCTTTATAACTACCAAATTCTATTTAAGAGGCATGAGAATCCTCGTGCTCAACAAGTACTGCCCTAAGCATCCCCTCACAGGAGGAGCTGAAAAGAGGCTCTTGGAAGTGATGAAAAGAATCGCTGCAAAGGGACATGAGGTTCATCTTGTGTCTGCGATGTTTCCCGGAGCAAAAAAAGATGAGTTTTATTGCAGAATTCATATCCATAGGATTGGGCTTAAAAGCTCAAGCAACACAGTTCTGGTGCATGTGCTGGGAATGCTCAGTTTAAGAATCTTCATTTCAAAAATAAATCCAGATGTTATCTTTGAGGACATAAGCCCGCTCCCTTGGTTTTCCCCGATTCTTACAAGAAAACCTAAAGTAATAATTGTCCATCACATAAATGGGAAAGTCTTTTTTGAGAGCCAGAATTTTTTTGCAGCAGTAGTTGCATATCTTCTTGAGCGTTCAATAGGGCTTTTTTACAGGAATGAAAAAATAATCAGCATAAGCAATTCAACAACGCAGTCGCTTTTAAAAATGGGAATTCCTGAAAAAAACATAATTGAAATCAAAGACGGAATTGATTTTAATGAATTTAAAAAAGGAAAATTCATCAAATTCAAAGATCCAACAGTTCTTTTTTTGGGGCGGCTTGAGAGCAGGAAAGGCGCTGATTTTTTGATAAAAACTTTTGATATTGTTAAAAAGCAGATTCCTGATGTTAAGTATATAATTGCAGGAGACGGCAAGGAGAGAAAGCATCTTGAAAGCATGGCAGAAGGAAAAGATGGAATCCTATTCGCCGGATTTGTAAAGGGAGAAAAAAAGATCAGGCTGCTGAAGAGAAGCTGGATTCTTGCAGTCCCCTCAAGAATAGAGGGATACGGCATCTCAGTCTTAGAGGCCGCATGCTGCGGAACCCCTGCTGTCGCAAATTCAGTTAGGGGATTATCTGATTCTGTGATAAACAATAAAACCGGGATTCTTGCAAACTGCAGAGACAAAAAAGAGTTTTCAGAAGAAATAATTGCGCTTTTGAAAGACAAAAAGAAAAGAGCGCGCCTTGGACAGAATGCCCGCTCATTTGCAAAGCTTCATTCCTGGGAGAAATGCTCTAAAGAAACTCTTCGCCTGTTGAAAGAGGCGGCTTCAAAATGAACAAGATGCTTGTAAGCGTAATTATCCCGAACAGAAACGGCGAGAAAACAATAGAAAAAACAATAGCGTCTGCTGAAAAATCTCTTGAAGGAAACCGGCTTGAGATTATTGTTGTGGATGACTGCTCGGAAGATCATTCAACAGTAATCCTTAAAAAAATCAGCGAAAGCAACAGAAGAATAAGCTTTTTTGAGAACAGGAAAAAAGTTGGCGCTGCATTCTCAAGAAACATTGGGATACTGAATGCAGCAGGCGATGTCCTACTTTTCATAGACAATGATGTTTTCCTGAAGGAAGACTGCGGAGCAGTGCTTGCTAAACGCGCATTCTCAAACAACGGGATATCTTTTCCAAGGATAATCTTCCCAAATGGAAGACTCATGTGGCCCGCCTCTTCAACGGAAGAAAAGTACCCTGGAATCAGCGCCTGCTTTGCAATAAAGAAATCTGCATTGAAAAAAGTGGAAAAGTTTGATTCCAATTATGAAACCTATCTTGAGGATTCTGACTTTTTTTTGAGGTGCATGGCTCTTCGCATAAAGGCGTCTTATGAGAAGAATGCAGTTGCGCTGCATGCAATATCAGGATTTTACAGCGCAGAGAGAAGATACTTCCTCGAGAACAGAAATCTTGTGTATGGAATGCTCAAGTTCAGGAGAATCAAGCCTGAAAAGAGGGGTCCGTTCACCTTTTCATCATTAGTGAAGAACCTTGCCTGCGGAATCTTCAATTTCAGATGGTTTGACTGGAGCCATTATAAGAGGAATGGCAGTTGGAAAATAAAACTGAAAATGCTGTTTGGAAAGCACAAAAAAATTACAGAGAAACCATTCCTTGTATTATTGGTAATATTTTTTTATGCTGTTATTATGGGACTAGTTGGTGCTGTTTTTAAAAGTAGTTCAAAAAGAAATATTTAAAAGGTTAGAAGGAAAACAGTTTTGCAGATGGTTAGAGATAAAAAAGTTAAAAAAAGGAATAATAAAAAGAATCTCTTGGCAATCGTCTATTATTACACAAAAGGGTTCAAGCGTGATTTTTTTATTATAAGAGAGCTTGCCTTCACTGATTTTAGACTGAGATACAAGAATTCTTTTTTCGGATACTTATGGTCAGTCGCAACGCCCCTCCTAATGCTTGTTACCTTATACATAATTTTTTCAAGAGCTATAAACCTTAACCTGCCTTACTATCAGCTATTTCTTCTCCTTGGAATAATAATATGGAACTTTTTTTCAGAGGCAACCACTACTGGCATGAACTGCTTCATTAACAAGAAAGGCATAATCGATACTATGAAATTTCCAAAGCATTTCATAGTGATTGCCTCCTGCTTATCATCCACATTTTCATTTTTGATAAATCTTGCCATCTTCTTTGTTTTTGAAATTTTAAGCGGAATAAGGCTGAGTCCACTATCTTTTCTGCTTATCGTCACTCTGATTGAGTTATTTCTCCTATTATTAGGAATATCGTTCTTTCTCTCAGTGCTCTATCCACGATTCAAAGATGTTGCCCAGCTATGGAATATTCTCACCATGATAGGATTTTGGATTACGCCGATTATTTACAAAGAAACGCAGATACCCCAAAAATATTTGAGGTATTATATGCTAAATCCGATGGCTCGTATCATTAATGAAGCAAGAGATATTCTGATTTATCACTATTTTCCTAATCCAAAACAATTGGCTATAACTGCTGTGATCTGCCTGATAATATTTATCACCGGGATACTTTACTTTAAGAAAAGAGAGAATTATATAGTGGAAGAAGTTTAAAATAAAATATTAAACATAAATCATAAAAAGAAAGAAATGTGGGGAATGAAATGGGAGAATACGCCATTATCTTAAAGAACGTTTATAAAAAATTTGATTCAAATGAAAAAAACTCAGGATATGCTCTGAAAGACATAAATTTGAAAATCAGAAAAGGCGAAGTTATAGGGATTATAGGCGCGAATGGTTCTGGAAAAACAACTTTATTAAAGGTTATTGCCGGAATTCTAAAGCCTACAAAAGGATTAGTGAAAGTAGATGGTAAGGTGCTACCCCTTCTTCAGTTGGGCGCAGGATTCAATCCAGAGCTTACAGGGAGGGAGAATGTGAAGCTTAACAGCGTCTTGCTGGAAGTGTCAAGCAACAAAATTTCTGAAAGGTTACAGCAAGTGATAGAGTTCTCAGGGCTTGAAGATGCGATTGACAAGCAATTGAGGACTTACTCAACCGGCATGATAATGAGGCTTGCATTCAGCACTTTCCTGCTGAGCGACTTCAAGATTCTGCTAATTGATGAAGCCATATCAGTCGGAGATGTGATATTCCAAAAGAAGAGCTTCGATTTAATAAGAAGCATGAAGGAGTGTAGCAAGACCATCATCTTAGTATCGCACTCAATGCAACACATTATCAACATATGTGACAAGACAGTATACCTTGAAAAAGGTAAAATGATTGCTTATGGCTCAACAGAAAGTGTTGTTCAGAAATACTTAAGAAGAGCCAATGCAAAAAATCGGGCTGATTTTCTCAAAAAATGGAATGATAAAAAAGTTGAACTTGAAAGTTTAAAGAAGAGAGAAGCACAAATTGATAATTTACTTAAGAAACATAATAAGAGAAGATTAGATTTTATAATTCAATGGAAACTGAAGAAGAGCTTGATTGAAGTAAGAACGAGAATTGAATCCTTTAGCCAATGGATTTTTGAGAATGGCGAAAATGAGAGAGCAGATTTAAATTTAAAATTAAGAAGAATAGAAGAACAAATAAAAGAATTAACAAAAAACAACAACAAAAACCCACAAATAAAAAAACTAATAAAAAAGAAAAAGAAAACACTAAAAGAACTAGACAACAACCTCACAACACAACTAAAAACAGAACCAACCCCAGAAAAAAGAGAAGAAATCCTAACAAACCTAAAAAGAGTACTTTTCGAAGAAGTCCTACTCCTAAAAAACACAAAAGAAGAAATAACATTTCTAAAAAGATACAAAGAACTAATAGAAACAGAATTCAACTATGAAGACGAAAGAATAAAAGCAGAAATGAACTACATCAAAGACAGGCTTTTCTTAATAGAATCAATCGCAGACATCAAAACCCAAAAATGGGCAGATGACAACTTTCTTGAAGAGCTGAAAATAGGTTCAAATGAAAATCTTATGGAAGACATAAATCATACTGCAGAAATATTAAGGTTAAACACAATAAAAATCGAAGAAAAAATCATTACACTCAAACAAAGAATAGAAGGACAAAAACTAGATAAGAATGCTTTATTAAAAAAACAGATAAGCATGCTTGAGAAAAAAAGAGAAGAGATTATTCAGAAAATACAGAAAATAAAAGAAAAAACCAACATGAAAAAAACCGGAAGCGACGTCAAAATAACAAAAATAAGGCTACTTGAAATGGGCAAAGAAAAACATCAACTCACAGAAAGCCAAATTTTCTCAACAGGACAACCATTCATAATTGAAATAACGTATAATGCTAAAAAAGAAATTAAAAAACCCGTATTCGGCATCGCCATTTACAGAGATGACGGCATCCTTATTTACGGCCCAAACACCAAATTCCACAAATTTCCCATAGAAAAAATATTAGGAAAAGGAAAAATTATATTCAAAATAAAAGAACTCCCTCTATTGCAGGGAAAATATTTTATAACTGTTGCAATTCACACGGCAGAAGATTTCCTGCCTTTCGATATATCAGATAGAATAATAAATTTCAAAGTAGAAAGCAAAAAGAAAGAATACGGAATAATCCACATAAACGCAGATTGGGAGCATAAGAAATAGTAAGTGATAGTAAAAAATTAAAAAAAATGGAGGAAACGGCAGATTACTGCTTTTTTATTATGAATGCTGGATTCAAGAATCAACGAGAGTTAGTAGCTTTTAAGAAACGTATGAGAAAAGTTGCTTATGCCTATGTCAAAAAGTTAAAGAGAGATAAGCACGTATTAGGCATTGCCTTTAACGGTTCAATTGTGCATGGGAGAGTTAGACCCACTTCTGACATTGACATACAGTGTTTTTATGAATATGATTTCTTCAGTAGTCATATACAAGGCAAAAAAGAGTTTTATGATATAAAAAGACAAGTCGGGATTTCTTGTTCAGATAAGCAATTGTCCAATTGGAAAATTAGACACAAATATTTTCTCAGAACTGCTTAGGAATTCGCCTGACAGTTGGCCAACATATAAGAATCGTTATCTTATGCTCTTTCCGGTTTATGACCCTACGGGCAGGATTGCTGTTCTAAAGAAAGGAATGTCTAAAGTTTATGAGGAAGAACTGGCATTCCTTCTCCCGGAATATCTTAATAGAGTTGCTCTTTTATGCGCGAATCTGAAGAAATTTAATTCAGTTTCTCAAACAACTTTAAAAGAATACAGAAAAGATGAACTGGCAGTAGAAGCTATAAAGTTATCAATTTATTCAACTTATATTGCAAACAGGAAAATTCCCTCTTATAACAATCCAGGAATCGAGCTGGACCATTTTTCACTTAAAAAGAGACCATTCTCATTTTCTGTGCTTGCAGGAAAAAGCCAAGATAATTATCATTCTCTTGCCATAAAGATTTCAGATGAAACAATAAAAATGTTTGTGCCATTAGCAGAAAATCTTTGTAAAAAAATGGGAATGGCACCGCCAATATTACCAATCGATAAAAATACACGTAAACTTGAAGATGAATATTCAATAATCGGACATTATGCAGATTATGCAAAAGAGGCGCTTTTTCAAGCCTATGAAGCAAACCTTGGATTATTTGATAGGAGAATACTGCTAAAGAAGAAATGCCTAAATGAGTACTATCAGTTTTTTGGAAGAGATAAAATATATGAGGCATTATCAATAAATACATTAAAAAAAGGGATAAACAAACTAGTTCCATTATTAAACAACTCAGACAATAAGAACAATATTGATAAAGAAAAAATTAAAACAGAGCTGGCAGATGTTCTTTACAAAAAAG
>Ga0210051_1002277_pt1 | contig 19343 bp, 19 predicted proteins | sample CryGey092014_all_FD_185464 | JGI IMG/M metagenome (GOLD analysis project Ga0210051, IMG submission 185464) | Groundwater microbial communities from aquifer - Crystal Geyser CG23_combo_of_CG06-09_8/20/14_all (SPAdes) (version 2) | ecosystem: Environmental > Aquatic > Deep subsurface > Groundwater... | reverse complement strand
ATCACTGTTTCTATCGTATGGTCAAAAAAAGGAATATGTCGCCCAATACAACTGAGTACTCGTTGATCGGGCCCCGTATCGATAAGAGCTTGATAGGAGCCTAGTTGTAAAAGAGTCGCGGCCCCTTGGCCCACATCGCAAAATATAATGTGGAACGATGAGTAAGAACGGATTGAAAGAATAATAGTTAACAGGAATGCCATACAGATCAAGATGATTGAACGGCGGTTTAATCTCATTTAAGAAGGAAATATCCAAATGGTAGGCGACTTGTCCCTTGAATAACGGTGATGATGAATTGCAGGCCTATTTGCGTAGGTATCGCAATAAGTGTTGCAAGGGGAGGAAAGAGAAGATGAAAAATCGAAATAGCAAAACCGGCAATCATAAGGGGAATAATCAGCCAGGAAACAAGAGCAGTACTGAACGGACTCATAAGAGATACGCTTTTAAAATACCAAATGGAAACAGGGGCCGTTACCAGAAATACAATCCACGACTCAAAAAAAACCTCGATAAATGGATGGAGTTTCTTTTCAAAACGGGACGAAATAAAAGCCCACATGATAATACCGATGGTTGCAAAAACAGAAAGTTGAAAAGATAATGAGGTTATCCACTCTGGCTTTACTATTGCTACAAAAAATATAGTAAGAAATAAATTCCACCACATGAGAGATGGCCTTCCCGTCAAAATACATACGCTCGTGCATACACTCATACAAATCGCCCGAATAAGAGGAGCTTGGACGCCCACCATGAAGACAAACAAAGAGAGAAAAACCAGTTGGAGAAGCATACCTATTTTTTTCCCCAGCGAAAAAAACAATGTTTCGGAAAATTGGGTGAGCAATGTTACGTTGGCGCCGGATAAGACAACCAAATGGGCGAGTCCACTTCTTATAATCTCCTGTTTTAACAAGGGATCAATCCGAATAGGAATCCCATAGACAAGGCCCTTCATAAGAGATGCATAGGGCTCGTGAAAGGAAGAGTCGATACCCTGAACTGCAAGAGATAGCGCGGTATTCATATCAATACACACTAATTTGATTCTTTATTTTGTCAAACACGGATTGTTTGATGACGTTATTTTTTACGAGATCCTCAATGGCACTATAAGGGCGGCCGTTAAAGATTGCCTCACCTTGCACTTTTCCAATTCCAGGAAGTTGGTCTAATTCCAATATGGACGCAGCATTTATATTCATTTTCGACACATCTTCTGATTGTCTTGTACTTATATTGGGTTGGGTGTAGTCAATAATTCGTTTATTTTCTAACACATATCCATTAGTGGTGTCTGAAAGAAAGGGAATATATATTTTTTCCTGATCGTTGAGGATGCGCGCATAGTTCACATTCCGTTTTACGAATGCTTCGTCGGCATCCTCGGTTAATCCTCCTGCCTTCTGAATCGCATCGATTATGCGTGCCTGAGAATTAAATGCATATACAAAGGGGTTTTTTACTGCACCTGAAACATCTATGGTGATAGTTTGTTTTTGACGTATGGTATGAGTTTCACTTTTTATTGAGACGAGGGGCACTGAATTTTCATTATTTTTTTGTTGGAAAAAGAGGACTGCCGAGATGATACAAATTAATAACGCGCAACTAAGGAGAAGTGCCTCGCTTTTATAACGCGTCATTATGGGTTTAAATGAGTCGATAAATCCCTGCATGATAATCATGTAACACGCAACAGGTAACATGTAACATTTATCTATATTGAGCTGGATGCTACATGTTTCATGCTATATGTTACATATTTTTCGTCAAGGGACTATAATCCACAAATGGAGGTCTAAAGACTATTCTGACGGTCTATTAATATACATTAATAGTATATATTCTGTCATCCCTGCGGAGGCAGGGATCCAGTCGACAATATCCTTATTTGCTTTTTTATATTGTGATTAGAGTCTGGATTCCCGCCTTTTGACCAGAGGTCAATCGCCCTTTGGACGACGCGGGAATGACACCCCTTAAAATTACGTCAGTTCCCTTTCTTTCTGCCTTTCTGAAAGAAGCGAAGAATAAAGAACAGAAGGACCACACACAGAACCATACCTGTAGTGCTCATGAGACGAATGGGAAGGGCTACGAATGATAGCTCTTTAAATAGTATAGGAGTATTTTCTCCAAACGAAATTTTCGCCGATACAGTATGATATCCAATAGGAAGATGAGCGAGAACCACGGTTGAGTTCGCCTGGGCATTATTTTCTTGAGCGACTTTTATAACTCGCTGTGAGTTGCTGAGTATATTTTGGGGAATAATAGGATATTCTTTTTTTGATGTACCTACTCGATCGACAATAGTCCCCATCGGCTGAATAAGATTATTTCCCATATTGCGCAGAGAGCAAACAATGGGGACATCTTTTATGTTATCAACAATACGGACGGTTTTATTTCCGATAGTGAATGTTAAATCAGGTTTAAAAGAAAATTCCGCGATAGACGCCTTCACTTCGGTGATTCCTGATTCGGTGATCGTAATGAGGAGGGGAGATCCGATGGCTGCGGATGCAACACCGGTTGATTGTCCCGCGAGGGCAAATGCAGGAACTGTCTCTCCAAGAATCATATAATAGTAGTCTCCATCGGGAATTCCGGGCGGAATGGAAATACGCAAAACCGCCTGTCTTTTTTCTCGCGAGGGGAAGAAAAACGGTTTTTCCAACTCACTATCAGTATTTTCCAAGTTAAACTGTACAGGTCCTTCCAATTGAGAAGAAACAGTGAGAGATCCCAGCTGTCCCACAGGGGTAAACGGGCGTATCAAAAACTGGAGATTAGTGGGGTCTCCTTTGTTTTCCACGGTGTAGGCAATGGGGATGGCCTTTCCCGGTTTGATCTTTACTTGAACGATAGGAGGGTCAAGGGAAAGATTGACTTCTTGCGCAGCAACAGATGTAACATATAACATGTAGCATGTAACACTCAAGACAAATGCAATTAAAATCCTATTAATGTTATATGTTATATGCTTCATGTTATATGATCAAAACGATGGTGTTGCCAAAAACCGTATCACCGTCGCATACGTGCCCGCCGGTTGCAGGCCTGATATATTCGCTTTCATGGTGATTATCGCTTCATGGGTGGTGGTACGAGGCACGCCGGTAAGAGCGGGGGCCGCAGTAAGGGGGATTGCGGGAGTGGGAGTAATATCTGCAGTAACGTTGGCGCTTTGCATAACCGTAGCAGGTGTTTCTGAGGTAAGTCTATTGGCAAATGGGCGAAAATACGAACTACTGATAAAATCGGCGGGGATATCTTGCCCTGTCATACCATAGCCAAACCCATATGCCGAAGCGCTTGTCCATAATTTAGCGTTCGTGATGGTGCAAGTATCAACCCCTCCATTGCACCCTGTGAATGATATCGTATCCGTCCCTTGAATTTCGGTGAGCGGAGCATCGGCACGAGCGGTGACGATATATTGGCCAGCCCCACCAAACGACACTTTGAGTGTGATGGTTCCTGTCGCGGGTGTATTAGGGAGGAGGTTTCCTAAATCCACGCGAATTGTGGATAAATAAAAAGTGAAAGGAATACGGGAATAGATATACTGGAATCCCGCTTTGATAACATAGCCACTTGACTGAAATTCTTTTGCCGCTTCTTGGCCGATTGATGAGGAAAGTCTATACGTGTCATCCACTGGGTCTGTCATTTTTCCGCCACCACTATCCACTTTTCCAAACTGGATGCGATAGTCATTTGACTGCATGTTGATGGCGGAGACACATGTAACATATAACATGTAACATGTAACACACAATACAAATATGGTGAGGTTTTTTTTAATGTTATATGTTATATGCTTCATGTTACATGTGAATCATTGTTCTTTCTCAAACATATCAATAAGCTTTTCCATATTGCGGACTTGGCGCTTTATGGAGGTCAGTTCATGATCTCCAACAAAGTTTTCAATACTATTTTGAATCTCCCTCAAATGGTTTTTAAGCATAAGGGAGAGAAAAAGATACGTATTTTCCGTTTGGGCCAACATCGATTTTTTGAGTCGTTTTGTTTCTTCATATTCATTTCCCAGAATAAGAGCGAAGGGAGTCATGAGCGCGAGAGAGAAAATAGGAAGCAGCTGAGGGAGCGTCGCTTGACCGCGAAAAGTAAACATAAAAAATACCATAAGTGTTAACGTGACAATTATGGGAATAATAGGCTCCAAAAGGAGTGCAATCGAGAAGAGAAGGAAATGAACCAAGAAAAAATAGGGGGATTGCAGACCACCGGTACTATTTACTACTCCTAGAATAATAAGGGTGAAAACTGCCGATTCAAAAAGGCGTGTCCGTCTTGAAAAAAGAGACAATCTTCGTACGATAAAAAGCAGTACAAAGAGGAATGCTGCAATCTCAATATCATATGCGGCGAGCCCAGTTTGGGGAAAAACAAAGGCAAGAGCAATACAGACAATCAACAGTAGGGAATGGACGAGTTCTTTGGTCATATGTCAATCATTATAATGAAAATTATATGCTACAATAAGCAAGTATGCAAAAACCAGTATTTAAAGCACAGTTCGCAAACGGCATTATAGAGGAATTAAAGAAAGTGACGTGGCCCACCAAAGAAGATACGCTAAGATTAACCGTTATCGTCATAGGAATATCCTTGATTATTGGTGTATATATCGGTATAATTGACGTTCTGTTAACAAAGGGCCTTGAGATATTAACAAAAATATAAATTTAATGCATCCTATGGTTACGGCTATAAAAACAGCGACTGCAATAGGAAGCGGAGCCCGTTGGTATGTCATTCACATCCAAACTGGATATGAAAATAAAGTAAAGCACGCTCTTGAACAACGCATCAAAAGTTTGGGAGTTGAAGATAGTATCTTTGAGATTGTCATTCCCATGAGAGACATCATTGTCATCAAAAAGGGAAAGAAAGCAAAAGCAACAGAAAAAGTATTTCCTGGTTATATTTTGATACACATGATATTGAACGATGATTCATGGCTCGTAGTTCGCACCACTGAAGGAGTCACGGGCTTTGTAGGAGCGGGATTAAAACCAACCCCTATTTCCGACAAAGAAGTCCAGGCTATTATGAAATTCGTCCAACAGGAACAACCAAAGTTCAAAACGAAGTTCAGCGTGGGAGAAGCAGTCAAAATTACAGAAGGACCATTTGCGGATTTCTTGGGCACGATTGATCATGTAGATGACGAACGGGGCAAGGTTCGTGTTCTCGTGTCAATCTTTGATAGAGAAACACCGGTAGAGCTAGACTTCCTACAAGTGGCAAAATTATAATTTTTATAATGATTATAACCGCTATAACGGTTATATGATTTTTTGATATTTATGGCAAAAGAAATAAAGGCACAGCTTAAATTAAATTTGGCGGCAGGAGAAGCTACGCCGGCGCCACCAGTAGGTCCAGCGCTTGGTCAACACGGAGTGCCCATCATGGAGTTCATTAAAGAATATAACGCACGAACGGCAAAATTAAAGGGAAATATTATTCCAGCTGTCATTACCGTCTACAAAGATAGAACTTTCACCTTTATCACCAAGCTTCCCCCCGTTGCGGCAATGATAAAAAAGACATTAGGGTTAGCAGTAGCTTCCGGAAAACCAAATACAGAAAAAGTAGGAAAACTTACAGATGCTCAACTTGAACAAATCGCCAAAGATAAAATGCCGGACATGAACGCAAATGACATGAAAGCAGCAAAGAAAGTTGTCGCAGGAACAGCACGTTCAATGGGAATTGATACAGAAATATAACGATTATAACCGTTATAACAATTATAAAAGTTATAGAAATTATTTTTTAATACATGGGAAAAATTCGCACACGAATCTTAGGGTTAGCAGACATAGAAAAAAAACAGAAAGAGGAGCAAAAAGAACGATCGGCCGAAAAAAAAACAGAAGCAGGATCTGAAGAAGTGGCTGTCATTCCAGTTGAAAAAGTAAAGAAAGTGGAAAAAGCGACGAAAAGTGAAGAAAAAAAGGAAGGGAAAGCGAGTGTTTCCAAGAAAGTGCGCGGAAAAAAATATATACAAGCAAAAAAGAAGTTGGGCGAGATAAAAAAGATGAAGCTTGCGGAGGCTGTGGAGCTTCTCAAAAAAGCAAAATATGTAACTTTTGATGAATCGGTAGATCTTCATATGAATGTAGAAAAAACCGGACTCCGAGGTGAAGTGGAATTACCACATTCAACAGGTAAGACCGTACGTGTTGCTATCGTGAACGATAAGGTATTAGAAGAATTAGCAAACGGTAAAATTGAATTTGATGTCCTTATTACCCATCCTTCATTCATGTCAAAATTGGCACGATTTGCGAAGGTTTTGGGTCCAAAAGGACTGATGCCAAATCCAAAAGCAGGAACGGTCTCCCCCAACCCAGAAGAAGTCGCGAAGAAATTCATGAAGGGAACATTACGATGGAAAACAGAGCCAAAATTTCCCATAATTCATCAACTCATTGGTAAACTCAGCTATGATTCAAAGAATCTTACCGAGAATGCACAAGCATTCATCAATGCAGTGGGGAAAGTCCAAATCAAAAGCATGTTTATTGCTTCTTCCATGGGTCCCTCAATAGAGATTGAGGTTGAGAAAGAGGAATAAAGACGAGATAATTACTTTATCTTGAATTTCTTTTTAGCGAGATATACTATCACGTCCGTGGCTTCTTCTACGTCAATATCTGGTCCTGTGCGAATAACCACGTCATAATGGTGGGCTTTTCGCTGATCATGTTGAAACAACGCCTGAATAAACTCATTCCTATCCCTATCTGAATCCTCTATCTGTTGTTTGGCTTCCTTTACCGAGATATGTTCATACTTAACCATCGCTTGAATGCGCGTTGGCATATCCGAAACTATGCGAACCTTCAGAGCATTAGGGAAGAGAAAATTAGCTCCACGTCCTACAACAATAGCATAGCCTCTTGAACCAATAGTGGCAAGAATATGAAGTAGATGTTTGTAGTATGAGTTCATCGTGAGCATTTTTTTTCCAAAGATGCTGTCTAATATTTCTTTGATTATGGATATTCTTGATTCATCTATCTGTTTCACGAGTTCTGGGTCAAGTGACGTTTCATGGGCAATTTCTTCCACGATATCTTTATGAAATACCTGCCAAGGATTTCCCAATTTTTTTGCAAGCAGATAGGCAATAGGGCGTCCGCCAGATCCTCGTTCTCGGGAAATAGTGATGATAGGAGGATTAGTATCTTTATGTTGACCAGAGTGACGAAGAAACGTGCTTTCAAGATTTTTATTGATGAGTTCAAATAGTCTCTTCATAAGCGTATCAATATACACCTGTTAGGTATTGTAAACTCCTCCCCATTCAATGTCAATGCCAAACAAACCTTAGAGGTGTGTTACGGAGCTCTATCTCCAATCATGAGGTAGTCTCTTTTAGAATTATTTGAATTATAGATCATAGAGAATCCGTATGTATTAGGTTTGGTAAGCAGTACACTTTCCAACGTAATAATGTTCTCAAAAAATTGTTCAAACTGTTCTTTTTGCATTTGATGTCCACAAAGAAAAAGAATATGTATCTTTATGTGTGCGGATAAAAGACATAAGAGAAGGATTTGGAGTGTATCTCAAATAGTGACTCATTTCATATTCTGCGATTGTTTGGTCGAGTTTCTTTTTTGCTTTTTCTCCATGTTTTGAAGTTGTCATATTTACAAGATTATAAAACTCCAGCGCGCTTTCGGGCACTTTTGATATAAGTGAGGAATCAATATTTTTTATTGCTGTAAATAACATTTTATACACACCACTCCAATCAATTTCGAGCCGAATGAGAGTTTCATCCAGATCAAAAATAAGGTATTTTTTGGGATGGGGCCCCTTTGGCAACCTCGCAGGTTGCCAAGGCCAGCACTTATTTTAATATGAGTAATAAAAGTCCTCCCGTTACACCGAGAATACCTATCATTTTGGAAATGGATAGATCATCTTTAAAAATCAAAGCTGACGCAATTGTTACTGCAGAGATTGAGCTTGCGTTTATAGCATTTACATAGCCAATATTTGGAGCCAGATCTAGTGCAAGAGTGGCAAAATAATTAAACATAGCTGAAGAAACACCTATCGCCAGTAGAAGTAAATAATCGCTTGATCGCACATGGGAAAACTTTATTTTCTTCGTCCGTGCTTCTATAAGCATAAATGTGGTTACAAATATGGATAAATATATAAGTCGTTGATAAATAGTAATCCCAATAGAAAATGCATATTTTGTGCCAATCGAGAGAAGACCCCAGCCAAAAAATGATACAAGAGAGAGAGGAAGCCAAATAGGCCTCACTAATTTGTTTTGAGTGTTGTTTTTCCCTTGAGCAATTAAGAATGAAAAAACGACGATAATAACAATTGCGATTGTGGCTTGTAAAGTAAGAACAGAATGAAACAATAGAATCGCTACTAGTGTAGTAAATACAACATAGCTCTTTGAGATAATAAGGCTATAACCGGGATTTGGGGCGTATTTAATGCTTTTTAAGGAGGTTACATTTGGAATGTAGCTTCCAATGAGAGTAAGTCCCAAAATAAAAAGGAGATGAGAAGGACGTATCGATAAATTGGCATGATTTTGTATTGCCAGAGTACTATACAAAAAAATAGGAAGGCCCAGAAATGCCAAGTTTACGATTTCGGTTGGAATTTGTAATAGAGCAGCCTTTCGCACAAGAACATATAAAAAGACAGAGGAGACAAACATTATTAAACTCGCAAGTATCCAATTCATATATATTTTTTACTCCGCTCCCACATGAAGTCGAAGAGCGAATTCATAAGTAATGTAACGTACGTATCTTTTATAGTGATATCAATATAATTTTGTTGTTTATCAAAGCTGATTATATGAGTGATATCGCCTGATATTCGTACTCCATACAATCCCTTCATTTCCTTGGGCATAAGATGGATTTCCTTGAGAAGTTTTTTGTCCGATTTCATGATAGGGGCAAATGTATCAACCCCCGCAAAATCAACAATCTGTCGAATGGAGACACCAGCAGCTATACGTCGTTTTGCAAATGCATTAACCCATTTGATATGGTCTTTATCTTGGAAATAGGGGAAGGAAAGACGATAAAACTCCTTAATCACTTTTGAGGAGCAGATAGCTGCATCTAAATTTTGATCCATCCCATTTCGGATAGCCTCAATGCCCGTTTCAACTTTAATAAAAGTGCTTCTTTTGGATTCATCCTGTTTGAGTAATTGTGAAACAAACCGATCAAGCTCCGACTCTTTTTGTTTTAATGTTGATAATTTTTGATGGTAGAGCTCCTTCAATATCTCCGGTGAAACAGCACTCTGTGTTGTGCCTCTTTTCTTGGGAGTCGTAATGAGAAGTCCCTGTGTAACGAGAGATTCAACAGCTCGATAGCAGGATGATTTATCCATATGGAGAAGGCGGGAAACTTCTGCAGCTGTTTTTTGTTTATGTTTAAGAAACATAAGATACACAGCTGATTCGTTTTGAGTGAGGCCGATTGTTCGTAACAACATATTCATATTGTTTTTTGTGTCATCCCTGCGTAGGCAGGGATCCAGTCTATTAATTTCAATTTAAAAGGTAATTTCCGGCTGGATTCCCGCCTCCGCGGGAATGACAACTTAGTTGTATATTCTGCAACTAGCACAAGTATATCAAATAAGCATAAAAAGTCAATAGTATTTATTATAAGTAGTAGCACATACCACTAACGAAGAGTGATTAGTGGCTAGTGGTCAGTGACTAGTTCTAACAGGAAATGAGTCCCATCAACTAAACGCTAATAACGAGCCATTAATCACTCCTTTTTATAGTATATTTAATATATGCAGTTGCAACTTCAGCCGGTAAATAAATCTACAAAAGGGATGCTGTGGGAATATCTTTCACAGACGCAAAAAGATTTGATCGATGAAGGGCAATATTTAATGAATGAGGTCATTCAGGACCATGCATATCGCTTCAAGGATTATTCGTTTCTTATTTTTCCCTTTGCAAAGTCATACGAAGGTTTTCTCAAGCAACTATTCAAAGATGTGGGATTTCTATCCCACCTTGATTATATTTCCGACCATCTTCGATTAGGAAAACTTCTTTCACCCCATTTGGTGATGAAGTTGGGAGATAGGTCTTTGTTTGAAAAAATCCGATTAAGCGGTTCCAGAGAATTAGCAGAAACAATTTGGGAAACCTGGAAATTAGGACGGAATGAAATATTCCACTACTTCCCTCATAATATTCGTGCCGTCACTTTTGATGAGGCAAACAGGACAGTAGGTAATATTTTAGAGACAATGGAAATGGCATATGTAGCCCTTGGACAGATGAAGGTGATGCATAAATTAAAAGCTCTTAGTATTAATTAAATATAAGATATGACCGGATTGACGACACAACAAGTAACCCAACTTCTTGCCCAATATGGACAGAATATCCTTTCGGAAGGTAAGAAAAAGACATTCTTTGAGAAATTTATTGAACAATTTAACAACTTTCTCACACTTCTCCTTCTGGGTGCCGCGGGACTTTCATTTATTATAGGAGAACCTGTGGATGGAGGATTGATCATTGCAATCGTTGTTTTGAACGCTCTTTTTGGTATTTATCAAGAAGCAAAGGCGGAAGAATCTATCGCTGCGTTGAAGAAGTTTTCTGTTGCAAAGGTACGGGTCATACGGGATGGAATAGAGCAAGAGGTTACGAGCAACTATATCGTACCAGGTGATATCTGTATCATTGAGGAGGGGGTAAAGATACCAGCTGACGGTATTTTAGTTGAAAGTCGCAATGCGGAATTCAATGAATCTGTTCTAACAGGAGAATCAATGTCTGTTGCAAAAATTGCGAGAGATGAAGTATTTTCCGGAACCCTCGTTTCGAAAGGAAGAGGAATAATCAGAATAGTCCATACGGGGATGCAGACAAAGTTTGGACAAATAGCTCACAGCCTTTCCACAATTGAAGATACCGAAACACCATTACAAGTAAAGTTAAAACAACTGACACGAACTATTGGAATTGTCGGTATTGTATCTGCAGTACTTGTTTTTGTTATTTCTATCCTTCGAGGTGACGCCTATTTTCCAACATTTCTCCTTGCTATTTCCCTTGCTGTTGCGGTTGTTCCCGAAGGGCTTCCGGCTGTCATGACAATTACTCTTGCAATCGGCGTGAATGAAATGAGTAAAAAAAAGTCAATCGTAAGAAAATTATCCGCAATCGAGGCTTTGGGCAGTATAACGCTTATCGCAACCGACAAAACAGGTACACTGACAACGAATAAAATGAAAGTGAAGGAAGTATTCGTGGACGATAAGGTGTATTCTGACGAAATGCCTAGAATGGAAAATCATCCATTCATGCACTTGGTGCATAATGGGGTACTCTGTTCGACTGCATCCCTTGTCTATAAACATGATCATGGGACATTTGACGTATTAGGTGATCCAACGGAAGGAGCCCTCCTTTTTATGGCGAGGGAATTGGGATTAGAAATAGAGGAACAACGAAAAAAAAGTCCTATTATCGAAGAGCTACCGTTTGACAGTGTGACGAAGAGAATGAGTGTGATCGTGCAAAATTCGAAATTCGAAATTCGAAATTCGAAATTAATGTATTCTAAGGGGGCACCGGAATCGATTCTCGAAATATGTTCTTCAATTCAAAAAGGAACGCAAACGCATCCACTTACCTCCGAGGAACGGAAAAAAATAGAGGACCAAATGGATTCATGGGCGCAAAAAGGATTGCGGGTTCTGGCATTTTCGTATAGTGAAATGAGCAATAATTTAAAATTAGAAATTAAAAATTTAAAATTAAACAAAGAAGTCTTCTTAGGCATGGTTGCCATCCACGATGCTCCACGGCCAGAGGTTAACGATGCTGTCAAACGAGCGCAACAGGCAGGAATACGCATCGTAATGATAACTGGAGATAACGAACGCACAGCGGAGGCAATTGGCGTTGCAGCCGGTATCGCAACTCCCAATTCAGACATTATCACAGGGGCACAGCTTGAGACCTATTCTGATGAAGAACTTCTGAAACTTCTCCCCAACACCTGCATTTTCGCCCGTACATCGCCATTTCATAAACATAGGATTGTAACGTTATATCAAAAGTTAGGAGAAGTGGTAGCTGTTACGGGAGATGGAGTAAATGATGCAATCGCATTAAAACAAGCGGACGTTGGAATTGCAATGGGATTGGTAGGAACCGATGTAGCACGCGAAACCGCGGATATGGTAATCACGGATGATAATTTTGCCTCGATTGTGGTTGCGGTAGAAGAGGGAAGAAATATTATCAAAAACCTTAAAAATGCCATTCAGTACCTTCTTTCTTGTAATATTCCCGAAGCAATTACACTTATTGGAGGCATGCTTATGGGCTTCAATCATATTTTATTTCCGATACAGCTTTTGTATATTAATTTGGTCACTGATGGAGTCCCCGCATTATCATTAGCGTTTTCTCCCCGCGCAGGGCATCTGATGACGGAACAGCCTCAAAAAGAGCTCGAATTATTGCATAAAAAAGAACAACTTTATATTTTGTTTGTCGGTCTTATTACGAGCGTAATCACCCTCTTTTCCTATTGGTATTTCCTTAAGGCATCAGAAGGGATAGCGAGAGCGGCTGTTTTTTCTGTCCTTACCCTTATCCAATCATTTATTTATGTTGATTTGTGGTTGAGTCACCGCTCACTTCATACCCACCTGAAAACGCTCATTTCTCCCATGTTTATGGCAGCATTTCTTTTCCCATTCTTTACTCAGCTTCTGATCGTACGGGTTCCTGTATTTTCGGAGGTGTTCAATATATTGCCCGCTTCTTACGCACAGTTTGGGGTATTTATTCTCCTTTCTTCCCTTGTCCTCGTGGGAATACGGGGGGTGAAGAAGATTGTCAGAATACGGTGATATTGACAATATAAGTATTATAGGGCATAATACATTCCTATGATGATACCTAAGCCACCATTTGGAGATACGACCGCAACACAAATAAATTATGAAGCAAGTACTGGTTTCCAAGATGTATGGGAAGGGTTTACGGGTATAGCACAAGGTGTTCTTGGAGCTGTCAAGCTTGTTGATATGGCCGCAATGGGAACTGGCGTTGCCGCAATTGGAGCAATGTCATTCGTACCCGCAATGGGAATAGCTATGTTTTCTTCTCTTACTGTGCCCCAAGTTTTGAAAGAAGCCACTCATTTTGCCAATAATCCGACTGCAGCGCGTGCTGCTGGATATGGTGTCCTAGCTCTAACTGCGGGACTAACTTTGAAGGCCTAGTCTTGCAGGAATTGTAACGCCTCGCCAATATCCCTTGACACGATTGGAGAATTAGTAAGAATTAATACTAATACTGCGATTGTAAGTTCCAGTGTAAGTTCCAGTTGACATCTCACTATATATTATATTATCCTGTACATATATGTACAGGATAGATATATTATTAAAGCAGGAACAAAAATTATTTCACACACAGGATTTGGCCTTACTATGGGGGATTGAGAATAAAAATACTCTTTATACCACCATTAAAAGATACGTTAAAAAAGGAATATTAATACCCATTCATAAAGGTTTTTATGCCACAGTTGCACTCAAAGACATTGATCCGTATCGACTTGGGATTGGATATTTACATTCCTATGGATATTTGAGCACAGAGACTATATTGATTCAGCAGGGAATTATGTTTCAAAGCGCTTCTTCTATTACTCTTATTTCTTCCATTTCAAAAACATTTACAATAGGGAGTAATGCATATATTTCTCGAAAAATTGCGGATGAATATCTTTATAACAATGTGGGTGTTATATTTCAGAACGACATACATGAAGCAACGGTTGAGCGGGCAATAGCAGATATCCTATATCTACGTCCTCGCTATCATTTTGATAATGAGAAATCTATAGACTGGAAAAAAGTAAGAGAATTACAAACATTTATTGGCTATATATGATTACTCCAAAACCTAGTGACGCAAAACACAAAGTCCAGCTTATACGACTCCTAACGGCACTAGTTGATGACGTATATATTTCACGTATGAGCCATTTTAAGGGTGGGACATGTGCCGCAATGCTCGGGTATCTTAATAGGTTTTCAGTTGATCTTGATTTTGATAGTGAGAAACAGGCAGACAAGCACAAAATGGAAAAAAACATAGCGACAATAATCACTCAGCTTAGACTTGAGATAAAAAATAAAAGTGCCACGACTCTATTTTATACGTTAAAATACCCCTCCACTGGAGGAGAACGTAATACATTGAAGGTGAGTTTTATGGGTGAGGAAATGGAGGGAAATATCTATGAAAAAAAATACATTCCAGAAATAGACCGTTTTATTTCTTGTCAAACAATTGAAACAATGTTTGCAAATAAGCTTATAGCTCTCACTAATAGATACAAAAAAAATAAGAGCATTGCAGTGCGAGATGTGTATGATATTCACCATTTTTTTGAGCAAGGCTACAAATACAATCCAGAAATAATCACTTTACGAACCGAAAAATCTGCAAAAGAGTATTTAAAGGAAGTAATTCATTTTATCGAAGATAAAATTACCGAGAAAGATATCACAAATGATCTGAGTTTTTTATTGGAGTTTAAGCATTTCCAAGCGCTCCGAAAAACACTCAAACAAGAGACAATTATACTTGTGGAAGATGAGATAAAAAGACTTACACGATAGTTTTTATAATCGCCTCTGCATCAATTTCTTCATACCTCAATAGTTCTTCTGGCGTACCAGATCGTGGTTCTTTACGGACACAGAGATGAGTGAATGTCATTCTGGCTTGTCCAGAATCATTTGATGATCCTGGAGTCCTCCGACGTAACGTCGGAGTCCCCAGGATGACTGATGCTACTGCTTCGCCAATGCCACCCGCTTCATAATGGTCTTCGACGACGACAATATGTTTTGTTTTTTTTGCAAGCTCAAGAAGAGTTTTTGAGTCAAGTGGTTTCACGGAGTATAAATCTACCACGATTGTATATATTTTCTTTTTTGCGAGTATTTTTTGGGCTTTTAGTGCTTCATGAAGAGTTATTCCTGCTGCTACTATTAGTGCATTAATCTTTGTGTCATCCCCTCGGAGGAGGGGATCCAGTCGATGATTCTCAATTGTGTGATTATCCTCTGGATTCCCGCCTTTTGACCAGAGGTCAATCGCCCTTTGGACGACGCGGGAATGACTTGAAGAAGTATTTGAGGAACAAAAGTGTATTTTCAATCCCCCAATCGGGAATTCTTCTTTCTCCTCATAAAGAATGGGTGTTTTTGCCCGAGTGGTCCGCAGATAGTTAATTCCTGTCCGTGATGCAAGGGTTTGAGTGAGTTTATATGTTGAAACCGCATCTGATGGATACAGTACTGTGCTTTCCCTGATGCTTCGCATCATTGCGATGTCTTCCAGTCCCATTTGGGAAGCACCATCTGCCCCAATGGAAACGCCGCAGTGAGAGCCGATAATATTTATGATCGTTGGTCGTTGGTCGTTGGTAGAATACTGGCTCATGCGGATTTGGTCGAATGCGCGGGTGAAAAAAGCGGCGAACGTGGAAATAAAGGGAACATATCCCATTTTCGATAAGCCTAAGCCAACCGAAATCATATTCCCCTCATCTATAAACATCTGGAAAAAGTGAGCGGGATTTGTTTTTTTCAGTCGTTCGGTATAAGTAGAGTTGCCGACTTCTGCATCCAATGCAACAACTTGATTATTTGATGTCCCAAGGTCGGAAAGGGCATCACCAAAAGCTTCACGAGTTGCAATTTTTTCTTGTAACTTGTAACTTGTAACTTGTAACATTTCTTCTTGTTTGTCATCCCTGCGGAGGCAGGGATCCAGTCTCAAATGGCTCATTTTTGTATTGGAAATCATAGTCTGGATTCCCGCCTTTTGACCAGAGGTCAATCGCCCTTTGGACGACGCGGGAATGACACATGGAGCAGATTCTTTACTCGTGCCACCTATGATAAAATTCAATCGTTTCAAGACTTGATTTGTTTTATTTTGTAATGTTAAATCAACAACAGGAGGGGAAGCAATAACCCCCTTTATTTTTTTATCATACGGTCCAATCGCATCAAGCGCTTCTTGTAACCGATCTTTTGGAACCGGTATACCGTGCCATCCAAGCTTATCTTCAAGAAAGGGAACTCCTTTGCCCTTTACAGTTCGTGCCAAGATCATGATCGGTTTTTGGGTACGAACGGTGTTCAACCCATTCGCTTTTTCAAATATTTTTTGTATTTCTTCAATATTATGGCCATTTTTTATCTCCAATACATGCCAGCCAAATGTTCCAATCCGCTTTTTGTATGTTTCCACGTCCCATGCAAGATCTGTCTCTCCGCTTTGCCCGAGGCGATTAATGTCGACTATTCCCACAAGATTATTAACGTTATAATAAGAAGCTATTTCCATTGCTTCCCACACTTGTCCCTCGGCCATCTCTGAGTCACCTAAAAGCACCCAAACAGTCGGCTCTTTTTTTGGCGTAAGCCCGAGTTCTTTGATTTTAAGTCGTATCCCAAGAGCCATCCCTAAACCAACTGACAGTCCTTGTCCTAAACTGCCCGTCGCAACATCAACAAATGGCAACTGGGGTGTTGGATGTCCTTGGAGAGGTGAATTGAATTTTCGCAGAGTCAGCATTTCTTTATGAGAAAGTACTCCTGCAGCCTCGTAAAGAGAATATAAAAGGGGCGCCGCATGTCCTTTGGATAAAATGAATTTATCATTGAGAACGTTATTAAAGTTAGAAATATCTTGTTTAAAGAATCCGCCAAAAAAAAGGACGGACGTGAGTTCAACCGCAGAGAGCGAGGATGTGGTGTGGCCAGAACCGGCCGTGGTAGTCGAAGTAATAATAGTGAAGCAAATACGTTTGACTAATTCTGTAAGCTTATTTGAGGTCATACTTTTATCGTATCATACTCTTGCTGTTGGGTGTGCTATAGTGAAGTATGGACCTCAAAACATTCTTCAATCCCGCTTCAATAGCCATCATAGGCGTATCAGAAAATCCCAAAAAAGTCGGTTATCTTGTGGCGGAAAATCTTATCCGACAGGGATATAAGGGGGAAATATACTTTATCAATCCCAAGTTCGACAAGTTATTCGATAGGCCAGTCTATAAAGATATAAAAGATATAAAGAAACCCATTGATTTGGTTGTTTTGGCGGTTCCAGCGGATGCGGCAATGCATTTATTGGATGATCTGAAAACGATTGATATCCATAATATCGTCCTCTATGCTGCAGGGTTTAAAGAAGCGGGAGTCGATGGAGCAGTGAAAGAGCAAAATCTTGTGATGAAGGCTAAACAATATGACATGACTATATTAGGTCCTAACTGTATTGGGTATGTGAGTACCATTTCAAATGCGAATGTTACCTTCCTCAAAAACGCATCACCCAAAGGAAATGTCGGATTCATATCTCAATCTGGAGCGTTGGGGAGCCTCATGGTTGATTATCTGGTAGGGCATGAAAACTTTGGATTTTCATACTTTATGAGCTTGGGAAATAAAGCAACAATTGATGAATGTGACCTTTTGGAATTTTTGCGGGACGATCCCGATACAAAAGTAATCGGCATGTATTTGGAGGATGTAAAACGGGGAGAAGATTTTAAACGGATATTGGAAGAAACAACCAAAATTAAACCAGTGATTATTTTGAAGTCGGGGTCAACTGTAGAGGGATCAAAAGCCGCGGGTTCTCACACAGGGAGCATGGTGGGAGATGATATGGTCTATACAACAGCCTTTGACCAGTATGGGGGAATACGTGCAGGGCAGTTCTTTGAATTTATGTCCATGCTTAAAATATGTAGCTTTGGCCGTGCACCCACATCAAAAGATATTCTTATTTTGTCCAATGCAGGGGGAATCGGCGTATTGCTTACGGACGAGCTTATTAAGAATAAGCTAGAATTAGTTACAGTTCCGGAAGACGTAAAAGAAACAATCAAAAGAAATATGGGAGGAGATAAAGTGACAATCCATAACCCCATCGATTTATTGGGGGATGCCAGTGCATTCCAATACCGCCAGGCAATTGCGGCAACTATTCAACAGAAGCATATTGGTGGGGTTATCGTGATGTTGACTCCCCAGGCAAATACTGAAGTCGAAGATACAGCAATAACACTCATTGAAGCGCAATCGGCATTTTCTAAACCCATTTTTCCCATTTTCATGGGAGAAAAGTCTGTGGGGCAAAGCCATACGCATTTTGAACGGGCAAAGATGGCAAGTTTCTTCACGTATGATTTCCTTCCCTCGGCTCTTGCAAAAATAATACATTACCAAGATCATATACAACACAGTGTTGTCCATATCAAGAAAGAAATTGAATTAGCAAATAGAGTGGTTATTCCTAAGAAAAATATATTAAATCCGTTCGAGACAAATACAGTGCTTATGAGTGCAGGAATTAATCCGGTGAGCCTCATTTTGGCAAAATCCGAAGAGGAAGTACGAAAACTGGGAAATGAAATAGGGTATCCGATTGTACTCAAAATAGCATCAGAAAAAATCACCCATAAAACGGAGGTAAAAGGGGTACGTATAAATATCCAAAATGAAAAAGAATTGGTTGATAATTATCACAATATGTGTGAAGCAACGGGAGAGTCGAGTGTATTTTTACAGAAAATGATGAGGGGACACGAGTTTATCATCGGTGCAAAACGGGATAATCAATTTGGTATTGTTATCCTTCTTGGCTTGGGGGGTATATATGCGGAGCTTATTCAATCGGTCGTGAGTTTTATCTATCCTTTCTCCTTTGAATATATGATGAAAAAAGTACGAGTGTCGAAAGTGCAGAAAATTATTGATGGGTTCCGTGGTACTGCCCCCGTGGATGAAGACAAGTTGTTTGAAATAGTCGATAGACTTGGGATGCTGATGAACACGTACTCCGAAATCAAGGAAATTGATCTGAATCCTACATTAGCTTCCGATTCTGGACTTCATATAGTGGACGGACGAATGATACTCTTGCAATAAATACTATAAGATATATCGTCTTGACAGAAGAAAAATAAAGAGTATAATCATTTTCATGGTTATCAATCACACAATAGGTTCTTATTATCCTTCGCTTTTTGGCGGGGATAGAGTTGTGTGAAATAATTAACAACGAAACGCACCCGCCCACAGGCGGGTTTTTTAGTAAATGGATATGAATAAATCAAAACTAGTTAGACAATTTAGCTCCTATTATTATCAACTCCTGTACGGTGGGCCCGTTTAGTACCTTATTTTCAACTAAA
>Ga0210051_1002275_pt1 | contig 19355 bp, 19 predicted proteins | sample CryGey092014_all_FD_185464 | JGI IMG/M metagenome (GOLD analysis project Ga0210051, IMG submission 185464) | Groundwater microbial communities from aquifer - Crystal Geyser CG23_combo_of_CG06-09_8/20/14_all (SPAdes) (version 2) | ecosystem: Environmental > Aquatic > Deep subsurface > Groundwater... | reverse complement strand
ACCTTTACAAAAAAGTTATCGCAGGGAGCAACTTTCGCTGGCCATCTAATATGGCAAAAGAAATTCATAAGTATTTTTATCGGCGATGTCGCCAAAAACATAATAATGATATTTAGTTAACAAAGCACTATATCACTACTTTCATCATTGCTGGTTCCTCCCAACCAATCCCATGGAGTTTTTCTAATTTTAGATCTCTCTTCTGAAGTTAATCCTTGCAAAGTAAATATACCTTTCTTTTTATGAAGCACGGGCATCTCCAGCCATGTTGGTAGTTCACTTAATTTTATATCAAGAGAACAACTCTCAAAAATTGATGCAATTTTCTTTTCTATATATTTTCCTCTTCCTCCTTGACTATGCTGATAATATCCTGTAACACCAAGCAGTGCTTCATAGTACTCCCTGATATCTGCAGGAACACTTAGCAAACCATCATACACTTTTGCAACCGGGTCAAAATCCTTTGCTTCTATCTTAGTAGCTAATTCAACAAGATTTATGATGATGTTTTTGTACGGTTCATAAAGTAGTCGCTCACCAATCTCCAATCGGTCCTTTTGTTTTATACAAAGTAAATTTCTTTTCATATCTTCATCACTCCTTTTCACATATAATTATACTCTCTCCTCGAATTGCTCTATTTCTTGCGCCAAGTAATGGATTGAAAATAAGTTTTTTAAATTTAAATCCCGCTTCCTCACAGAATTTTTTTGTCATCATAGTCGTCGGTATTTTATAGCCACCAACAGTGCTGTCTCCTACAATAATTGCACATGAACCACTACGTTTTAATACCCAAAAAATAATATCGACAGATTTTTTCAAATCTTCGTAATACATAAGAACCTTTGGCGGTAGATTTGTAGTTCCTCGAATGCTCTGCCGAATTTCTTTCATCCCGAGATACTTTGACTCAATTTCTTTCATTTCCACGCCAAGGTATTCATATGCAATTTGGTCCTTACCAACATAATCTATTGAAAAATAATAGGGGGGACTTGTTATAACTGTGTCAAATTTTTCCTTCCAGTCTTTTTCTTCCAGATGAAGCACATCACCTTGAATAATTTGAGCCTTTTGAAAACTCAAATTAAACTGTTTCTTAATCTCCATTATTTTTTTATGGCAATCTCTAATGTAATTGAATTTTTCAATAAATAATCCAGTTTTCCCTTTTCTATTATACCTGGATGTCCGGGCAAAAGCATCAACAGTATCGAAATAAATAATAAGCATAAGTTTATATATAAAGGGATTATGATGTTTCCACTTCTTATTCTCAATAGAATCAGCAATGTCTCTAAGATTAGAAATTGAAAAATTCAATATACTTTCATTAATAAAAAGTAGATCATTTTTCAATTCTGCAAGCATAGTTCCCATAGGTGTGATATCTACACCAATACTCTTTATTCCCATAAGCGAAGCTTCATGTGTAGTAGTTCCGGAACCATTAAAAGGGTCAAGTATAAGTGCAGATTCTTCAAGTCCAAAGGCATTAATTAGTGTCCGCACTACCCTCGGGTAAAACTTTCCTTTATAAGGATATAAATTATGAAATGCATAAGCATTAGTATCTCCGAATTTATCAACCAGAGCAGTATATAAAGTTGGCTTTCCTTCTACTTTTTCGAGATGAGCAATTCTTAGACGAATTGCATCTATGTCCCCAGTAAACGCAGCAGTTCTTTCTATGGAATTTATTGAGTAATGTTTTGCGAGCCCAGTGAACTCTAAATTTAAAAGTTCAAGATCTGCCAGCGTTTGCATCCAAAAACCGAAGACATTTTTTCCCACCGGAGTTATGTATCTGGCAAATTCCTTTGAATATGCTTCAACAATTTCTTCAGCAGATGGAAATTCCTGCGTGCCGAACATACTAAGTTGAGTTTCTTTCACTGAAGGCATTGGTCTAACATTCTTCTGTTGTTTCGTATACGATTTTCTTTTCTGTTTTTTCATCTCCGTCTCCTTCATTAGATTGATTTTTTGAGTAGATCAAATCCTTTCTTTATTTAAACTTCCTTCCCTCGTCCAGCATTGCCAGATAGTTCTCCACAGGAATGTAGTTTGCCACAGTGTTGCCTGTACCCAGAGCATAGCCACCCCCGGGAGCACATTTTTCAAGGATATTGTGCACATATTTTCTAATTTCATCTTCGCTGTGCCTGCACAGAAAATCCATATCTACGCCACCAAGTACAGCTATACGCTTACCATAAATTTTCTTTGCCTCAGCCACAGGTAAAATTACATCTTCCCAGGAATGTTTTGCATCAATTTTTACATAATCAATCAAATCATCCATTATCTTTTCAAGGTTTCCACAAGAATGAATTATAAAAGGAAGATTTTGACTGTGCGCAATTTCTGCAAACTTTTTCTGCCAGGAAAAAATGTATTTGCGCAGCGTTTCGGGACTGAACATTATTCCTGTCTTGTATCCCATATCATCACCAAGAGCAAGTGCACCGACTTTTTTAAAACTGTTTGCTATTGTAAATATTTCTAAAAGTGTAGTTCCAATTTTTTCTGCCATTTTTTCAATAAGTTTTGGCTCTTCATAAAGTCTGTAACTCATTATTTCATATCCCATAAGCCACATAATGTTTTCCAGCACTCCTCCTGGACCAAGAAATATAACTTTCATTCCATCAGGAAGATTCTTTTCAAAAAATTCCAGTTGAGAAAAAGTGTAGGAATCCCTTTTGGGCCATGGATATTTCTCAAAATCCTGCCAGTTTTCGATTGTTCCACGATGCTCATCCACCCATTCCCTTTGTGCATGTGGTCTCTGGGCTGTATCATCAGTTTTAAGAACATTGTCTCTTTGAAATACTTCACCACTGCGGCCAATTCTACCGGGTACATAATCATATCCCAGTTCATAATAAAATTTTATCACCGCCTTAAGATATTTTTCCTCTTCTTCCTTTTTTGTCAGGTCCAATTTTGACAGCGGTTCTCCTGTAATTGCTTCCATTATTTCAATATCAGCAAACAACTCGTAGAACGGTACTCTGTCTGGCTCTCCCTGTCTCAACAACACTTTTCTCAATCTCTCAAAGTTTGGTTCAAAATTCATAGAGTCTCCGTTTAAACATAGATTAATATAGGTAAATCGTTTTTTATGTATGGGCCCAACAAGTTAACTCTTTAACAGTTTTTTATTGAGTGCCTCTTCGTAAATTGCAATTACATTCTCAATTGGCGTATCGGGCTGAATGCAGTGGGCCGGACTAAAAATATATCCACCGCCCTTTGCAATTACATCCAGCCGGTGCCTTGCTTCTTTTCTGCAATCCTCAACTGTTCCATGCGGTAGTGTCTGCTGTGTACTGATGAGTCCGCAGAATGCGAGCTTACCAAAGCATAATTTTCTGATTTTTTCAGGATTCATCCCCGGCGGTTCAGGTTGCATTGCATCAAGAACGTCCAATCCCATTTCAATAAAAGTCGGCATTATGTCGTGCGTGTCTCCGCAGGAATGCATCATAGCCTTTGTCCCGTATTCGTGCGCGAGGTCATAAAATTTTTTCAAGTGTGGCTTAAATACTTTGCCAAAAACACGCGGAGACACAAGTCTTCCGTTCTGAGTGCCACAGTCCTCCCCACAGCACAAAATATCTATTTTCCCCTTCGCTGATTCCAAACCACGCCTTGCATACTCATAATAAAAATCAACACGCTTGTCTATGATTGCCATCCCAACTTCATCTTCAAGGGCAATATCTGTCAGGGTCTGTTCCATTCCCCTGCCGCGAGACACACCATTCACAATATCAGGCATTCCAGCACCGCCAAAGCATACAGCAAAATCTTTGAGTTGGTTGCACTGCTCCTCGATGGTTGAAAAATCATAATCTTCAACACCTGGCCAGGGATAATTTTTGAAATCATCCATAGTTTTTATTCTTGCAAGGGCAAGGTCACAAGATTCATCATAAGTGCCAAACTGGTTTTTTACACTCCTGTAACCAACCCCCCATATATCGTAATGAATATCACCGTGCGGTTCTTTTACCTTGCCTTTCCATTCAGGTCCAACACCCCTGAAATCAACACCGAAAACTTCATATATATTTCCACCGCCAAAATATTCTGTTAACCTCTGATGAATTTCGGGAGTTGTGTAAATATTTATCGGCACCCTGTCAGGCTCTTTCCAGCTAAGAGATATTTTGACTCTTTCTTTTGATGTAATTTTCATCTCCATTCGTAATCATAATTCCACAAGATATCTTTCGAAATCTTTTACTTTTGGCGGCTTTTTGCCTTTTCCTGGCTCAATTTCAAGACCTTCTTCCTGCAAACGCCTTGCCTGCCTCTGGACCCCACCGGGATATTTTTCATTCAGATCTCCGCCTGATTTCAATGTGCGCCAGTATGGGGTGATATCTTTTTCCCCTGCCCTTTCAGCATCTCCCGCTGCACCAGCTGCAATCCTTGCAAAAATTCCTGTAGTTATTGGACACCCAATTGTTGCATTGTGTTTTCTGGCAAGCACCTCCCGGATTCTGTTTATTGTGATAATTTTGCCCTTTGGAACTTTTTTCATAATTTCATCCACTTCAGTCGGCGCAGGAATAACAACAGTATTTCCCTCTTTTGTTCCCCATCTTCCACTCATTTTCTTCGTGATTTTTTCAACCTTTGGCAAACCCTTACTGTCTTCCAGTTTTTCCTGCCAGGACTTTTTTAATTTTCCAGTCATTTCGCCACCTTTACCGGATAGTTCTCATTAATTTTTTCCTGCTTTTAAAAATTCTTCAATTTGCTTGGCCATGCTTGTGCCAATTCCTTTAATTTGCATTAAGCCATCGATTCCTTTATTTTTAAAAATCTCCCAAACATTTTCTTCCAGGTCATCCAGACTCCAGGCTGCCTTTCTGTAAGCCCATTCTTTGTAGCCACCTTCTCCTGATAATTGCAATTCCCTGACTTCAAGATAAAATATTTCGGCAATTTTTTTGTTAATCTGTAATTTCTCAGGATAAAATTTCAGCGGTCTGGGTATGTACGACATTATATTGTGTTTCTTACAATATTTGAGCACGCTTTGATGCAAACGCACCGTATATTCTCCTAATGCCTGCTTGTTTTCGTAAAGCCGGTCATATTTTGCAATTAAAGATGAATCATATTTTTTAAGGGCTTTATAAAAATGAGTTTTGCAATAGCCCCAGAGAGTCAGCCCTGCATCTAAAACATACTGCCCTCCGCAGTCCTTCGTCTTTTTTATAACTTCCTCAATATTTCTTTCATCATCATAAATAAAGGGTAATATCGGCATAAAAACCGTGCCGGCCATAATTTTGTTTTCTGCAAGTTGGTGCATAGCTTTAAAACGAGCCGAAACCGGCGGTGCCTTTGGTTCAAATGCCAGCCGTGTTTCATCGTCTCTTGAAGTAATGATTGACCAACCGACGTTCAGATAAGATTTTTCATTAATCTTTTTCAGTATATCCATGTCGCGAATCAGCATCGGAGATTTTTCATTGAGGAAAACGGGAAAGTTCAAATCCAGACAAACTTCAAGCATTTTTCTGGCATACCGATATTTCGTCTCAACTGTCTGATATCCATCGATGTAAATTAAGTCTCGCAGTTTATTTTTCAATTCCTTCTTCAATAGTTCAGAAGCATTTTCCTTAATCTTTATGTATTCTGAAAAGGGGTCTTCAAATTTTAAGACTTCAGGTTCCCTGGATGCCTTATGAGGATTATATTTTTCATCCCGTGAATAACAATATTCACAGCCATACTCGCAGCCAGTATAAGGATAAGCTGAGTATTTAACCCAGAACCAGCCACCGTCAACGTGTTTTTGTATATTGAGTATTGTTTTCGTTTTATAAATTTTATAAGTCATAATTATCTAATAAAAACAGCCATTATTATTGCCATGGGAACTGCGGAAACAACAATAATTCAGTAAAAACCAATTTACCAGATATGCTTTCAACGGATTATTCATATTCAGTTAACTCAAGCATCATTTTCTTAATTTCAGGCAATATTTCTTTTTTCTGGCAATTTCGTCCAGGATTGAATGGAGAACTCCGGCTTTTTCTTTTATGCCTAATTCTGCAGAATTCTTCTCCGCTACACCTAATGTTCTTTCTAGTTCCCCAATTTCTAAAACAGCCGCGGTAATGCAGTAATAACTTTTGGACCTGCCGTCGTCAAAATTTTTAAGCATCTCCTCAAGTAACTTAACTCTCTTTTTCTGCTGTTCCATAAATTTTTCTATGCCATCTTTTCTTATGGAAATTAGATTGGGATAAACTTTCTGATGGGTTAAAAAAGAATCATGTCTTCCGGAATCTCCCAGCCAGGATTTGAACTTTGAACAGGGAAATTCATTGCACTGCGCACAAACCGCAAGATTCTTTTTCTTCACGCAGCAGGTTATGTAAGAACAGGATGGATGTTTGTTGAAAAAATCAGGACCGCAACACCCCGGGCACCTTGACCTGCCGACTGTATAGTATCTCGGGCATAACCCACAATCAAGTCCACAGCATCCAATAGTGGGATACAATTTAATCGTATGTTCTTTCACTTAGTTCATCCTCCCAACATCGCCTTTGTAATAAATCCTATGATAATACCACCAACAGCTCCAATCCCGACTATGGGAGCATAAGTTCTTGTTATAATTGCGGTGGGAACACTGAGCCCTATTCCTAACAAAACCCCGATAATTGCAGGATGGATTCCCAGATTAACATTTGGAATCAAAAATCCCAGCATAAAACGTTCTATAAAAGCTCCTGTCATCGCTTCAATCTTTTTACGCTTGTCCTCAAACTTAAGAGGGGCCATTACTAAAACATCGATAACTCCAAATACTAATCCGGCGATAATCCCCAAAATGATATTATTCACAGTCTTTACCTCCCGTCAAGGTTTTCCGTATCATATATAACTTCAACTTTCCATTGTTTGTTAATCCACAAACCCAAGATGCGGACCTGCAAGCCCCTGGGTCAATTTTTTATCAGGCGCCGGCTCTGTAATCATATCTACGTAGTCTACGTTCAAATGTTTTTTCATCCATTACGATACCGGATTCTGGACACGCCCGTCTATACAATTAATTGAAGTATCAAATTTCATTTTTTCACTGAGAACCTTTTTATTTTTTCAGAATTTTCCAGTGACCGCCTTTGTCAGGCCCTATTCTTTTTAAGATACCGTCTTTTCTAAATTTAGTTATATGATATGTCACCCCATCTTCGCTTATTCCAATAATTTCTGCCAATTCCTTCTGTGTAATAGCAGGATTTTCTTTTATGAGTTCCAAAAGTTTCTGTGTAGTTTTCTGTGTAGTTTTCTGTGTAGTTTTCTGTGGGAGTCCTTCAGAGATTTCTTTTGTTCCTGGCCTTAGAAAAGTTACAGTGAAGAATGTTCCGAATTCAAATTTTGGAGGTTGCAGCCCTGCCTCAGCAGCAAGATTTCTTATCTTGCTGATGCCTGTGCCCATTTTCTCTATGTATTCAATTCTGTGAAGCAAATCTGCAATATTAGGATTTCTTAACACACTTTTTTTGCCGAAATCCTGGGGTCTTAACCCTTTTACAAGTCCACCTGGATTTGATATTTCTATCCTGTCATCAAACATTTCTACCATTACGTTAGCACCCTTTTCAAAATAATCCCTGTGGACCACCGCATTTATTATTGCTTCCCGTAATGCATCAAAGGGTATCTCGGGAACCTCTCTTCTTCTGGGCATACCTGTCATTTCATACCTTACAGGTATGTGCTTTTTTAGAAAATTCATGGCGTCATCTATATTGCTTACAATATCCTCGTTAAAATCTTTTCTGTCCAGAACATCCACTTTTTCTTTCCCTTTAAATAGTGCGCAGGTTACCGTTGTATGAAAGTATATGTCACGCAAATTTTTAGCAAAGAAAAGTATGCCAGTATTATTGAAAATAATTTTGCCTTCTTGTTTTTCAGCAACGCCAAGATTGATAAGCGTTGCAGGAATATCAAGAATGTTTGAAATACCAGCAAGCCTTAAAAATCTTCCAAATTTTTGTGAGTCGAAATGAGTATTATAATAAAATTTTAAGTTTATAAGTTCATCAAATCGGATTTTTCCTTCTGATTTGAAGAATTCAATTATCTCGTTCCGACTGAGTTTTTGAGAATTTGGGCCAACTCTTGTATAAAATCCGGAAGAGCATTTATAGGGCTTATCTTCTCCCTCTTTTATATTTACAACAAGTATATTTTTATATTCTTCAAAGGAAACTCTAACAGCGGGCTGGCAATTATTAGCTATGTCTTGAATCTGAGATTTAAGTTTATTTGTTATGTATGCACCCTTTATTTCCTTAGTGTCTGTTATCCCAAGAAATATTCTACCACCTGACGAGTTGGCAAAAGCAACAAGTTCTCTCTCAATATCGGATAGGGATTCTTTGAATTCTATTCTATAACCTTCGCCCTCTTCCAGAACTAATTGAAGTTCTTTTTTGTTCATATTTTTTCTAAAATGGATTGAAAATCCATCCAACTGCAAATTTTTAATCCTGAATTAAAATTCAGTATTGGTTCTTGGCTTTGCTCTTGCTCTTTTTTATAACTATAAAACTTCTTTCTGAGATTTTTTTCTTCAGTAACAAAAATATCTGCGGCATTGGCATATATCATATGTCTAAAATCACCCGTATTTGAACCACCGGGACCGTTTGGATTTGATGAATCGTGCCGCTAAAGAATCGTCTACCTCACTTTCAACCTCTCCCACACAGTGGAGAGGAATGAAATTGCTTACCCGCATTTTACATCCACACAGGTAGAAAATATATACGGGTTTTACCTTCTTCTACCCTTGCAAAAAAATCTTTTGTGAGAACAAATGCCTGCTGGACAGGGTATTTCTTAAGAAAATATCTTATGCCTTTCGGTAGAGCAGGGGATTTAAACGGCCTGTATTTTATTTCCACAGGAACAGGATTTTGTCCCATAATTATAAAATCTATCTCGTTTTTGGATAGTGTGCGCCAGAAACGCAATTCCTCAAGCGTTTTTAAATTCTTGATTAGCTGGGTAAAAACATAGTTTTCAACCAGCGCTCCGGCATCAACCCGCGTCTCCGGCGCCTCGAAATTTTTTGTCGCCACATTTCGCAATCCGTTATCAAAAAAATATATCTTTGGCATTTTTATAATTTCCTTACGCCTGTTTGTAAAATATGGCGGGACGAAGTGTGCTATGAAGGTATTTTCAAGTACAAAGACATACCTTTCTATCGTGTCCCTTGCGGTTTGAAGGTCCGCGGTTATGCTGTTATAATTGAGAAGATTGCCGACCTGAAGGCTGAGCACCTGCAGAAGATTGTTGAACGCAGTCACATTATCAATGCGCATTAAATCCTTTATGTCTTTTTTCACATAAGTATTATATATTTCCGTAAGATATACGACCTTTTTTTCGTAGCCAGGCTCAAGAACTGTGCGTGGATAACCGCCGTATATGGTAAATTCCTCAAAAAGTCTTTTAAAATCATCTGCGTGAAACTTTAGTTTTTCAAAATCTGGCTCAATCCCTTCAGTGCGGATTTTAAACAGATTATTTTCAAGCAGGAGATTGTAAAAAACTTTTTTCTCTTTAAAAAGAAGGAATTCAGAAAAATCCAGCGGATAGACCTCAAACAAAATTTTTCTACCGGCAAGGGAATCTTTAAATTTCTTTCTTATCTCAAAAGTTGAGGAACCGGATACAATCAACTTAATATTTTTATGGTGGTCCCCTATTATTTTTAGAAAATTTGAAGGATTATCCAGATGCTGGATTTCATCAATAAAAATAAATGTTTTTCCTTCAAGATTGACCCCAATGCTTGAAAGATAAGACAAAAATTCATTAGCACCGCCGTTTAAAACCTTCAACAAAGAAAGGTCTTCCAGGTCAAAATAATAGATGGATTTTTCTTCTATTCCATTCTTAAGGAGTTCTTCTTTTAAAAGCTGCAGTATGCAAGTTTTTCCAACCTGTCTTGCACCCACCACCACTATTATCTCTTCACCAAACAAAAACTCCTTTATTTTATCAATTATTTTTCTTGGGTATAACTTATTGCTTGACAATTGCAACATTTTAACCTCATTATTTTTATATGATTATATCAAAAAAATTAAGTTATTTTAATACAATTATATCAAAAAAATTAAGTTTTGTCAAGAAAAAGTGGATTTTTTCGATAAATCGCAGAGTAAACTCTGCACTTCCAGAGTGCCTACTTTTGGCCACTACTTTGCTAAAATATCAGGGCGGTTGATTTCTACACCGCAGCATTCCACAGAGAGCATTGGCCAACCAGGGACCACACTTATAACTTTTGTTTCTTTCGGAAAAGCGATAATTGTATCTTCGGATTTGGTACCAGTGACAGAGGGGTTCCATGCGAATGCCTGATTCTCCTGCACAACCTCTTTGCAAACTAAAGTTCCCTTGTAATCCCTGCCCTCATATCCTGTTGCACCGCCCTGATGATGAAGTTTCCATTCGTTTGCAAAGCCGGTTTCTTCATAGGCCTGAACAGCACATCTGAAAATTTCCGAAATATTTGCTCCTGGCTTTGCGCAGGAAATAAAACAGGAATCAACTTTCACCACTGCATTGTGTTTACGGCACAGCTCTGCAGAAATTTTGCCAAAATGGACCAGACGTGTAAGCGAGACAATCAATCCCCACTTTCTGCCGCATAGCACAACCATCACATATTTTTTTATTTTTTTATCTGTTGGAATAGGGTGGCGGTATTTGCTTATGCGGTCATCAGCCGCGATAAGCAGAACTGTGGGGATTATTCCCTTTGCCAGTAAATCCTCAGCAAGTCTTCCTGCAATTTCATTTTCAGTATCACCAATTCTAATTGAGCGGCAAACTTTTCCCACTGATTTACCACACTCAGCACCCAGCCATTCATAGCGAATGACTTCCTCAGAGGTAAGCGAATAACGCAGACGGGCGAACTTTTTGTCAATGAGATTTGCCCCACCCAGAGGAGCATCGGTTCCCAGTTTGCCCAGGGGGCAGATTTTCTTAATAATTACAAGGCGTTTATCTTCTTCACACCACATATGGGATGCAAAACTGAAATTTGCAGAGTATCGTGCGATTTCTTCATTTTTAATGCGTTCTGATTCTATGTTATTTGTGATGATGTAATTCTTATTCTCTGTTGCCAGCACTGAAGCCACGCCAAGGTCACTTCCCATCACTACATGGTTGTCCCCACCACCTGTAATCCAGGCAAAATTGGACTGGCGGGAAAGAAGGACACCTTTTAAATTCTGTTCCTTAAGAAAATTCCTGACCCGTTTCTGTTTAACTTGAAATTCATTCATATATTCTCATCCTTCCTTTCTTTCAATTACATTCAGCAATTAATGGTCCGGCAAGTTCTTTCAAAAAGAATAATTTTCCTGGTAAAGTGGGCATAAAACTTGAAGGAATCCAGATGTTTGGTTTATGTCTTAAGCTGACCCATAATGATAAGCCCTGCCACATCATTCCCCTTCCCAATGTTCCATCGCAACCACCGATAATATAATCTGCTTTAAGAAAAATCCCCGGGCCAATTGTGTTTGCAAAAGCAGGAACAAGAGTGGTTCTACTTTTAAAACTGGTAATTGCATTTTGCTCGATGGTTAAAGGATGGAGCTTTGCTCCAAGACGGTATTCCTGTTTTTGCCACGCCTTAACACTTTTAAATTCTTTAGCAAAATGCGGCTCCCAGAAAGCAATATGAAAAACCCTGCCAATTCCAAAAACAACAATTAAATCTGCTCCTTCCTTTCTTAATTTTTTAATTTTTTCCGGGTAGGTTGGTAATAATTTTCTGGTAGCAAAATTTCTTTGTCCTTCAGGAATGGTAAGTTTTCCTAAAGGATTATAAAATGCATACTCCATTGCATATTGAAAAGCACCGGTATTGTTAGATGGTAAAGTGTTTCCTTCTTTATCGCTCCATTCATCCATATTAAATCCATAAACATGGGAACAGGAAACATTCCATTCTTTTAAAAAATATATCGCCCATTTATACATTCCCATTGGTCCCACCGGAAGAATAAAAATTAATTTTTTATTCTTTTGTTTTGCTTCTCTTATCTTGAAAGCTATTTCATGTCCCATCTTTATATCAAATTCTTCTAATGTCTGGCAGGAAACCGGAGCAAAATCCTTATTCCACCAGACCTGCCTTTTTCCAATCTTTGATGGTTCATCAATGCACTGGTCAAGTTTCTTTAAATCCCATCCTTCAGGAAAAAATTTTTCCAGCAGAGAACCTTTTAAAGTACTAATTAAATCAATCTTCATCTCTCCCCCTTTCGCTTTAGCTATAGCATAATTATTTTGTCTTTTGAGCCTTCAAATCTTTACCGACTTGAATTGCGGTAAATAGTTTTTATTTTTCAAAAACAGTTCCTGCACCATTTTCTTTATCTCGGCAAGCGAAAGCACTGATGCAGAAAGCGGGTCATAGGCAATTGCGCGAAATGCAAGTGTCGGGTCGCCTGTAAGAGCAGATTCAACAGCCATTTCTTCAACTGCAATACTTATATTATTCAATGCAGCGCACTGCGGTGGAAGTTCGCCAACATGTATAGAATTGAAACCCCGTTTGCTAGCCACCACAGGAACTTCTACGCAGGCATCATAAGGCAAATTGGGTATAATTCCTTTATTTGGTACGTTGCCATTAAATTCAAAAAGTTCCCCGCCCATATAGGCATTGATTATTGAAGCAGCATATTCAAGTCCTCTCTCCAGAGATATTGGCGCTCCCTTATCAAACCATTTCTTTACTTCTTTTTTCCATGTTTTTGCCTTCTTCAGGTAGTATTTCAATATGTAAGCATACCCCCCCGGATTCCAGCCAGTGCCATAAGTGCAATATTTTTTAATTAAGTTTGGGCGATTGCGGAACCACCAGTTGTATTCTGAATTGTGGCCACTGGACTCAGTAACATAGTAACCAAGGTGAAGGAACATTTCATTGCGTACAATTTCTTCGTTATAGATCTTTTTATTTGTTTCTATGACCTTGTGCAGTAAAGGATAAGCGTCTTTTCTGTTCTTTTCAAATTTTATGAACCATGCCTGATGATTTATGCCGCCGCATAAAAATGTAATCTGGTTCATAGGAGCTTTTATCCAGCCTGCCATCTGCGCGGCTGTTCCCTGCACACTATGACATAAACCTGTAAGTTTGATGAATGTCTTTCTCTGCATTGCCCGGCATAACATTGCCATAGGATTTGTGTAATTAAGAAGAATTGCATTTGGACACAATTCCTCCATATCCTTACATATACTTACCATAACAGGAATTGTGCGCAATGCCCTAAAAACACCCGAGACACTTCTTGTATCACCAATACAGGTATTGATTCCGTATTTCTTTGGAATTTCAATGTCATGTCTCCATACCTGCACTGGTGCAGCCAGAATTGTGCAAAGTACTGCATCAGCACCATTGAGCGCTTCTCTTCTGTTCATTGTTGCGATAACTTTAGCAGGATATTTCCCTCTATTAACAATAATCTGTACTGCCTTCCGAGCAAAATCAAGCCGTTCCTTATTGATATCCATAAGAACCAGCACCAATAAAAACAATTCTCGGCATCAAAGTCCTCCTTTATTAAAAAAGTTCTATGTTTAAAATTCTTAACTTAGAACTTCTCTATGCAGTGGCATTTGCCACCTACTGCCTTCTTTCTTTTTGATATTATTCTATCAGATTTTCCAAAAAAGTCAAGCAGGATGTTAGCTAAATTTTAAAAGTGCACTAAATTCAAGTCAGTTTTTTTAACTCTTTGGGTGCCTAATAATTCTTTTTCATACCAGAATCTGACTTCTACCAGGTCTGTTTCTTTATCAAGGAAGAAGCGAAGTTCAACTTCTCTTTTCAAATAACTTTCAAAAAGAGTTTTAGATCCTTCATCTGTGAATCTTTTGTGTAGTTGTTCTTTTATGACTACCTCCTTTCTGGAGAAGCACAGGAGAGGTAGGGGAACAAATCTCGACCCCGATATAACATCGGGGCGACCTCACGGCATAGGTATTGACTGTTTTTTAATGAAATCCCTGATTTTATTTAGCGTCCTGTCTCCACATCGGCCTTAGGTTTTGTTATACGCAGGTCTCGGCATAGCATAATGGGGCTCTGCCCCCTTAAGATACCCCCTACTCTACTCCATTCTCTGTTTTTGTGAAGAATGTAGTAAGTTCTTCAAATAAATTACAGAGGAGGGTTAAATGAACGTATTTTATTCCATAAGCCATTTCCAGACCGGCTTAAATATGATTTTTTTGCCCTGTATTTTTTCCTCTCCTTCTTCCTCAAAAGTTATAACAGTTAAATTGCTGCACTTCAGGTTTTTCCCTGCTGAAAACAGGGAATTTACTTCCCTTTTTTTCGTCTCAAAATTTTGGAGGCTTGTATAGACCTGCACCAGATTTTTTATCCTATTCCTTTCCTTAATAACAAAATCCACTTCCCTTTTTTCATGGTCCTGATAATAGAATATTTCAGAGAAAGGATTCCGGTTTTGTCTTTGCTTTAATTCCAGGAAAACCGTATTTTCAAGGATTCTCCCCCTGTCCTCGCTGAACCTGAACCCGAAGGCGCTTCTCAAACCGTTATCCACAATATAGACTTTGCGCTTCGTCTGCAGCTGTTCTTTCACGGAAAAGGAGAATCTCCTCAGGAAGAAAAAAAGTCCGATGTCTTCCAGGTAGGCACTGTAATGTATCAGCGTCTTTTTTGTAAGGGGGTGGGTCTGCTTGAGCCATTTCCATATATTGTTTTGGGAGAAAACATTACCCACGTTGGTAGAAAAATACTTTATCAATTCCCTTATAACAGCCTCGTTCCTGATTCTGTACCTCTCTATCATGTCCCGGAAAAACATAGTGTTCAGGTATTCTTTAAGAATGCGGACTTTCAGGTTCTCGCTCTTTTCAAGAGCAACCTCAGGGAATGACCCGGTTTCAAAATATTCTGCGAGCATTTTTTTCACGCCGAACCTTTTTGAGGAGTAAACCAGATTCTTGTCTACGGAAGCGTCAATGCCCTTAGCTCTTATGAATTCCTTAAAAGAGAACGGCAGAATCTCGAAATTCAACGCACGCCCCCGCAGGTTTGTGGCGATTTCCTTACTTAAGAATTTCGAAGAAGAACCTGTAAGGAATAGGCGGAAATTCCCGGTATCGTATATTCTCCTGATTCCGAGTTCCCAGTCCTTCACATTCTGGATTTCATCAAGAAATGCGTAATTCATCTTTCCGTACAGGTGCGGGTACAACTCAAAGTAACACTCAGATATAGTCTGCAGGTCAGACGCCGTGCACGGCAAAAGGCGGGGGTCATCAAAACTTATATAAAACATTTTCTCAGGATTAATTTTTGCCTGCACTATCTTCTTCATAAAGGAATATAAAAGGAAAGTTTTCCCACTGCGCCTGGGACCGCTCAAAGTAATGATTTTTGACGAGTCCAGAGGTATTTCTACATCCCTCTCTACCAACGGCGGTAATGGAAATTCCTGGTTTTCCCGGATAATCTGCTTCACTGTTTCTTTATCCATGACACACTCCTTTAGGATACCACTTTTGCCTAAAAGTGGTATCCTAAACAATACCACATTATCTTTATAAAGTCAAGCAAACGCAATTTTTTTGTTAAAATATATATAGATACTTAACCCCGCCTACCCCACTCGCCCCTTGAGCCCACTCTACGACTTGCAAGGTTTTACGCTCACAACCGATTTTCGCTCCAAGCCTTCCCGACCCTTCGGGTGCGGGATTTCGCTTCGCTCAACATTCCGCTCAAAACCGTTGTGCCTGCCCTTTCAGGTCAGTCCGCTTAATGATTGCCTTTCATCTCGCTCCTCTCACTTCCACTTCCCCTTCCAGAGGGCCTAATTTCGGCAGAGTGCTGCTCCAGAGCACCTACTCGGCTACTTTCGGCAGGCAAACATTACAAAGCCCTGGCAAGTCTGATGTATGTCCCGCACTTCCCTGCCTTGTGGTCAATAACGCCAAAAAGTCAAGCAGGATTGACAATTTTTATTAAATGTGCTATAATACTTTGTGATGAAGAAACAAAAGGGGTTAACACTTGTTGAAGTTGTAATTTCTGCAGCAATCTTTCTGGTTTCCATCTTCGGAATTATTTATCTATTTCCCAGAGGAATGCATGCACTGGCAAGAGCAAGGGAACAAACACAGGTAACCAACCTGGGCCAGGAAAAGATAGAGGAAATCAGGAATATTCCTTACTTAAATATTACAGCAGGCGACTCGTTTACAACTCCTCCCTATAAAAACAATACTCTTTCCGATACTGTAGCACTAGAGAGCTTATATGTCGGACGCACTGTAACCGTTGAATCAGTGGATGACCCCAGAGACGGAACAGGAGCGGCTGATGTTGACGGTGATGTGCACGACTATAAAAAAATAGGGATAATTCTCCAGTGGAATTCCAGAGGTGAAAACCATGAAATTCAGTTGTCCACGATTGTCACCAAAAGATGAAAGTGAGAACACTCATTTTAATAGTTGTGGATTAACGCTCGCCGAGGTAATTATTGCCTCTTCCATGTCTGTTGTAATTATAGCTGTATCCCTAATTATTCTTATGAGCAATATTGGTTCGTATCAAAGAGGTTCCAGAAGGGTCGGTGTAGAGCAAAATGCTCAGCTTCAGGCTGAGAGACTCTCCAGAGAATTGCGCCAGGCAAAGAAGATAACCCAGATTACAGAATCAGGAGCCCACCCATTCTATACAAAAATCAAATTTACTACTCTTGAAGACAAGGAAATTTCTTATGTGTATGATGCAAACCGTAAATATCTCATACGCCAGGAGTCTGGTGTCAAAGATAAAATTATTGCACGTATCTTCCAGACTCATGATGACATTTCTTTTATTGGATATAAAGAAAACAATGATACAACCACAAACCCACAATTAGTGAGGGCGGTTAGAATGGCTCTAAAAGTTACTGATGACAAAAATGAAAATACATCCTCCTTAAGAACAATGATTTTTCTTAGGAACTAATATGAAAAATGAAAAGGGCGTTGTTTACATAATAGTTATTTTTGTAATTATGACAGTACTTGCTTTCAGTGCAATTTTTATAAGCTGGACAATTTTCAGCACGAGGTCAAGCCAGCGTCTTTCCTATTCAACCCGTGCATTGTATCTTGCCGATGCCGGAATTGAAAAAACAATATTCTATTTGCGCACAGACCCTGATAAAAATTGGTCAAACGACAATGCGAACCCACTCTTTGATGAATCTGGGTACAGGGTCAAGACATATGATGGCTCAAATGGATTTATAAAAGTAGAATCTACAGGAACGTTTCGGGGAGTGCAGAGAAAGATATATTCTGAAGTTACAAATTTTGATGCTGTATTCGAAAGCACCTTGTTCTCAGGTTCTTATATAAATGTTGAGGGAAATGCGACTGTGCAAGGAAAAGCTGTTGCCTCTGACACGATATATATCAGCGGCTCGGCGACCATCGAAACTCCTGTTGCACACACAAATGTCCCGTTGCCAAAACTTATTGACGAAGTCTATTATATAAACAAAGCGATTGCCAATAAGATGAACGGAAACAATGGTGCTAACGGAAATTATTTTCAGGGTGGCTCGCCGACATTCTCTTCATTGAATGGAGTAATATTCATTGATGAAAATCCGGATGGTTCGCCTGCAGACATTAAAATTTCTTCGAACATCTCAACTGATGCTGCGTGGGCTGATTCAACTTATTTTATCGTGTACGGAAATTTAAAACTTAGCGGTAACATAAATTTTAAAGGATTGCTTTATGTCACAGGAGACCTTCAGATTACAGGAAATGTGGAAACCGAAGGTCCGCTTATTGCTGGTTCTATATCAAAAGTTGGGGGTTCCACAACCCTTCAATCCTGGTACAACCCTGCTTATGCAGACCCTTACGGATTTCAATCCGGTGTTATGGCAATTAAATGGAAAGAACTTGCACCATAAATGCCTGCGCAAGTAAGCAAGTGATTGCTCCGGGATTGCCCGCACCAATCATTCTTGCGTCAACTTTTGTAACAGGCATAATTTCCATTGATGTATTCGTCAGGAAACATTCATCTGCAGTGTAAATATTGTAACGGGTAAATGGTTTTTCTTCGACGGGAATGCCAAGTTTCTCTGCAATCTCCATCACTACTTTTCTCGTAATTCCTTCCAGCACCCCAAGATATGAAGGGGGTGTCACAAGAGAAAAATAATTAGAACTCCTGGTCCTTAACTCATGACTCACGACGAATATATTCGAGACTGTTCCTTCTGTTACATAACCGTCTTTATTCAGAAGAATTGCTTCAAATGCACCGCGGGATTCAATTTTCGCCATAATGCCACCCAGAAAATTCTCACATTTTATCTTCGCATCTATTGCTTGAGGAATGTTGCGCTGAGTGGGAACTGTTAAAATCTCAACACCATTTTCATAATATTCTCTCGGATAAACAGTCAAAGGTTTAACAATTACAATTAATCCGTTTTCTCTGGAAAATGAGATTCGAATATAAACATCTCTAAGGTCACTCTTCTCAATTGCTTTTTTAATTTCCTTTTCTATCTTTTTAAATGGAGGTAAAATAAGGTTGAGCGCTTTTGCGCTCTGTTCAAACCTTTGGAGATGTTCCTGAAGTTTAAAAATTCTTCCGTTATATGTCCTGAGACTTTCAAACACTCCATTTCCCATAGGCTCAGAAATATTTTGTCTAAGCATTTTTATCATCACCTGTATCAAAATGAAACATAGTGAAACAACTCATCTTGTAAATTTTTCTGCCTTCTTTATCAACTCCTTTGCTTCTTCTTCAGATGATGCTGAGGTTATAATCATCAAGCCTTTAGGAGAAACTTCAGCAAGGATAGTTTCTAATTCCTGCGGAGCAATATCAATATAAACAAGTTTTCCTGCCTGCTGGATTCTTTTTATAAGAGAAACCCACTTTGTCATAGGGCGATTACCATCTCCTGGTTGCCACTGAATCCCGCCAAGTGTCGGAATTTCTAACAGTAAATCGAGATGCGGTATGCATTGCGGGCCATCAAAATGAAATATTGGGTAGCGTATAGAAAATTGGGTCTAATAAGTTCCAAAAGGGCTCTTTGAAAATTAATGGAAATTATAAAGGAAATTTCACCCTTTTCTGTTAATTGAATTTTCACCCCTCTCCCTTTACTTCTCCTTTAGATTATACACCTTTTTGCCTTTTTGTCAATTTTCTTCTTTTGATTCCTGCTTTT
>Ga0210051_1002269_pt1 | contig 19384 bp, 20 predicted proteins | sample CryGey092014_all_FD_185464 | JGI IMG/M metagenome (GOLD analysis project Ga0210051, IMG submission 185464) | Groundwater microbial communities from aquifer - Crystal Geyser CG23_combo_of_CG06-09_8/20/14_all (SPAdes) (version 2) | ecosystem: Environmental > Aquatic > Deep subsurface > Groundwater... | reverse complement strand
GTAGAGTCGATTGTTGTAGCTTTTATCCTGGCAATGATTATTCGCACCTTTGTAATTCAGGCATTTAAAATTCCCAGCGGTTCCATGCGTTCTACGCTTTTAGAGGGGGATTTAATCCTGGTAAATAAATTTATCTATGGTGCAAAGATCCCTTTTACCAATTTAAGGCTGCCTAAAGTTAGGGAGCTTAAAAGAGGCGATGTTATTGTATTTATTTATCCTGAAAACCCCAAGAAGGATTTTATAAAAAGGCTGGTTGGTTTGTCCGGCGAAACAGTTGAGATTAAGAGTGGCACAGTATACATTAATGATAAGCCACTCCTGGACTCTGCCTTTAATCAAAGATACTATTATAATCGCGGTGAATTTGGCCAAGAAGACAGGAAGATAAAAATACCCGAAGATAGTTTCTTTGTTTTGGGTGATAATTCTGCTTCTTCGCAGGATAGCCGCTATTGGGGATTTGTGCCGCTGAAGAATATTTTAGGCAAGGCCTTAGTGATTTACTGGCCACCTCAACGCATTAGGATTATAAAATAATAGGTAACATGTCCCGACTCATAAAATGTGCAAAAATTCTATTCTATAATTTTTGCACATTCGTCGGGATTAATTCGCACAGTAACTTATGTCGGAGCAAGATAGGGCACTGTTCCATAAGTTACGTGCTCATTTAATGAATTTTGCAAATAAAATCTCAACTTTCAGAATCTTAAGCGTCCCATTTTTTATCGCGAGTTTAATCTATTACTCTGCCGATAGGAGTTACCTTAGATTTATTGCTTTGGGTATTTTTATTATCGGGGTTATTTCAGATGCGGTTGACGGTTATATTGCCAGAAAATCCAAGCAATACTCTAAGGCAGGATTAGTTTTGGACCCCCTGGGAGATAAATTGCTACTCATGAGTGCTTTTATTTGCCTTTCTCTGAAAAGTGAATTCCCTTTGCGATTTCCCATAGGAGTTACCCTGATTGTTATCAGTAGAGATACAATGATACTTTTAGGAGCATTAGTAATTTACATTGTCAAGCAGGAGATTAAGATTTCACCGACAAGATGGGGCAAACTTACCACGACTTTTCAGATGTGCTCGGTTATTGCCGTACTTTTGCAGATGCGGTTTTCGCCTGTCCTTTGGTGGATAGCGGTATTTTTTACCCTTATATCAGGAATAGATTATGTAATGAGAGGATTTAAAACGCTCTATGCCCTGGATAATTCTCGGAATTCTCATTAGTTATCTTATCGGCTCTATACCTACAGGTTATATATTCGGCCGGGCCTTAAAAGGAATAGACATCCGCAAATTCGGCTCAGGCAATGTCGGCGCAACCAATGCATTAAGAATCTTGGGTAAACCTGCTGGAATAGCTGTATTGGTTTTGGATATTTTAAAAGGGTTTGTAGTGGTATTCTTTTTGGGCAATATCATAGCGGCAAGAATTACAGGCATTTCGGATATAACAACGCGCGTTCTTTTAGGTTTAAGTTGCATCTGTGGCCACAATTGGACAATATTTTTAAGATTTAAAGGCGGAAAAGGTATGGCCACGACTCTGGGTGTATTATTGGGTTTAGCAGTTAAGGCAGCTGGTATAAAAGTAGTATTTGCCCTGGTAATTCTTACGTGGTTAGTTGTATTTATGAGCACCAGGATTGTTTCTCTGGCATCAATATTAAGCGGCATAGCTCTGCCCGTATATATGTTTTTATTTAAACAACCCCGTATTTTAATTTATACAAGCACCCTCCTTTGCATATTTATTATCCTGCGGCATAAATCTAACCTCAAGAAACTCCTTCGAGGAGAAGAGAAACGGCTATTTTAATGAGGGCACATTTTACGGAACGAAGTGAACGTAAAATGTATGCCCGAATTAATCCCCGCCGCTTTGTTTCGCTTTGCTTCACAAAGCGAAACTGCGGGGATAAGTCCGTACACATAAGTTACGTCACTAGCGTTCCCTAACTTATGTGCTCACTTAAAGAAAGCGTTTTCCTAAAACCCCTTTATTGCCTTGAAAATAGACAACATTGGATGTTATACTTTATTCGAGTTTATAGGCAAATTTTTTTAAGTTCTTTCTAAAGAATTTATAAAAGTATTAATAAACTATTTCTTAGATAAAATCCCCACCAGCCAGAAGGCAGTGGTTGGGCTTCCGATAGCCCAAGCCACCAGCCACAAGAGGAAGGGGATAGCCGGGTTGCTGAAAAGAAATAGGAGGAATATATTAGATTAAGCAACCCGGCTTACATTACACCCGACCTTAAAGGATAGGTCGGTGTTCCACTTTCTGTGGAAGGAGAATCTCTAATGCGCGACCTACTTTTTAAAAATCTCACTTCTGAGGATAAAAAGAGAAAAATCCTGACCAGTTCCGAAATTATGGATAAGCAGGGCGTGCGCAGTATCATCCATCGCCATTTTGTTTGTATAGTAAAAGAAATTAAAGATAAGCAGATCTCTAAACCCAAACCATATCTATATGTCTTGAAAGAGCACAATAACATAGAACAAAGAGAGAAGTTTTTTTGCCGGATAAAAGGAAGTATGTGCGCCGTTCATAAAAGTAGATTATTTCTTATCCTTTTTATGCATTCCTTAAAGATCAGTCTTACGCCTGTTCCGCAAGATTCATTCAAATACCAATAAGAATATCCAAATAACCTAATTTACAAGATTCGCAAGATAAATTTTTTGCCGGATTGACAAAAGGCTCAATCCGGCTTTTTATTAAGAGCCTGTCTCTATTATATGTTTGACTTTTTGGGTAAAGGATGTTATGATTAAAAACTAATATATACGGAGTTAAGTATGGCAATAACCAAAGATACAGTTAAGTATGTGGCGCATCTGGCGCGTATTGACTTGAAACCCAAAGAGTTAGAAACACTATCCCAGCAACTTCAGGATATCCTGGATTTTATTGATAAGTTAAAGAAAGTAGACATAAAAGAGATAGCCCCTACAAGCCATATCCTGCCCATTAATAATGTTTTAAGAGATGATTTACTCGCTGAATCTTTATCTTCTCATAAGGCGCTGGAAAATGCTCCCCGCCGAGAAGGAAATTTCTTCGGTGTACCAAAGGTAATTGAATAGATTTAGTTCTAAGGTTCTTTAGTTCTAAAGTTCGTAAGTTAAGCGAGATGGAAGAATTAAATAAATTAACGGCACATGAATTAATTGAAAAAATAGGGAAGAAAGAAGCTACTTCTGAAGAGATATTGTTCAGTCTTTACCAAAGAATAAATAAAATTGATTCTAAAGTCAAAGCTTATGTGCGCTTTGACAATACAAAAGAACTTACGAACTTACGAACTTACGAACCCGCGAACTTCCTAAAGGGTCTACCTGTGTCTATCAAGGATAATATCTGTACTCAAGGCTATAATACCGAATGCTGCTCTAAGATTTTAGAAGGGTTTAAGCCGCCGTACGATGCCACGGTAATCCAAAAATTAAAACAAAAAGGTGCGACAATATTAGCGGCAAAGACTAATATGGATGAGTTTGCCTTTGGCTCATCCACGGAAAATTCTTACTATGGCCCTACGCATAATCCCTGGGATTTAGATAGGGTTACAGGTGGTTCGTCAGGTGGTTCTGCAGCAGCAGTAGCCTCTGACGAGGCGATTATGGCTTTAGGCTCGGATACAGGAGGTTCTATCCGCCAGCCTGCATCATTCTGCGGTGTGGTTGGCCTTAAGCCCACCTATGGCAGGGTTTCCCGTTACGGTTTAATTGCCTTTGCCTCAAGCTTAGACCAGATTGGCCCTATTACTAAAGATGTCAGGGATAGTGCGATATTAATGAATATTATTTCCGGCTATGATTCTTACGACTCTACTTCGATTAATATTGATGTGCCGGATTATACAAAGTCCTTGGGGATGGATATTAATGGAGTAAAAATCGGCATCCCCAAGGAATATTTCATTGAAGGCCTGGATAAAGAAGTTAAAGCAATATTAGAAGAGTCCATAAACAAGTTAAGAGATTTAGGCGCTAATTATAAAGCAGTTTCCCTGCCACATAGTGAATATGCTGTGCCGGTTTATTATATTATTGCCACTGCTGAGGCCAGTTCCAATTTAGCCAGGTTTGATGGGGTGCAGTACGGATATAGAACAGAGAACAGAGGACAGAGGACAGAGGACGGGTTGATAAGTATGTATAAAAAAAGCCGCGGCGAAGGGTTTGGCCAGGAGGCAAAAAGAAGGATTATCCTGGGGACATTCGTTTTATCGCACGGATATTACGATGCCTATTATTTGAGGGCTTTAAAAGTGAGGACACTTATCAAACAGGATTTTGATAATGTATTTAAAGAGTTTGATTGCATTGTTACGCCGACTTCACCTACACCGGCATTTAAAATCGGAGAAAAAATACAGGACCCTTTAAAGATGTATCTCTCGGATATATATACCATATCAGCTAATTTGGCAGGAATTCCGGCTATATCCATTCCTTGTGGTTTTACTAAAAAAGGCCTACCGGTGGGATTACAGATTCTGGCTAAGCCGTTTAATGAAGAGTTGTTATTCAGGGCTGCTTATACTTATGAACAGAATACTCCCTGGCATTCTATGAAACCAAAAATTTAACAAGTGTGTAAGTTTTTAAGTGTGTAAGTGTATAAGACGAGACTTAAACACTTTACACTTACAAACTTTACACTCCGAGTAAAGCGAGGATGTACGAAGCGGTTATAGGATTAGAGGTTCACGTTCACTTAAAAACTAAGACCAAGGCATTTTGTGGTTGTTCTACCGAATTTGGCCAGGAGCCAAATTCACAGGTCTGCCCAGTATGCCTGGGATTTCCGGGGTGCCTGCCGGTTTTAAATAAAGTTGCCCTTGATTACGCGATTAAGGTTGCCCTTTCTTTGAATTGCAAGGTGCAGGAATATACTAAATTCGACCGTAAAAATTATTTTTATCCGGATTTGCCTAAGAATTACCAAATCTCTCAATACGATTTGCCTATATCCAGAGATGGGTTCCTAAATATAGACCTAGAGGACAAAACTAAACGAATTGGTATACGGCGCGTGCATTTAGAAGAAGACGCAGGAAAACTAATTCATCAGGAGGACTCAAGCCTCGTGGATTTTAACCGCGCAGGCATTCCTTTGCTTGAAGTAGTAAGCGAACCGGATATAAATTCGCCGCAGGAGGCTTATGAATACTTAACTACCCTTAAAAGCATTATTGAATATCTGGATGTTTCTGATTGCGATATGGAGAAGGGGTCTTTACGTTGCGATGCAAATATTTCTATGAGAAAGAAGGGCACTCAGGGGCTTGGCGTAAAAACAGAATTAAAGAATATGAATTCATTTAAAGCAGTCAAAGAAGCATTAAGTTTTGAAGTAAAACGCCAGACAGAATTATTAAATAAAGGCGAGCCTATTATCCAGGATACAAGATTATGGGATGCCAGGGAGCTTGAAACTGTCTCTATGCGTACCAAAGAGGAGGCGCAGGATTACCGTTACTTTCCCGAGCCGGACCTCACCCCCTTTATAATTAATAAAGATAAGATTGAAGAGATTAAAAAAACTATTCCTGAATTACCGCAAGGCAAGATGCCGCGTTTCATAAAAGATTATGGTTTGTCCAAATACGATGCAAAGATCCTTGTTTTTTCCAGGAAAGACGCTGATTACGCAGAGGATTGCATAAAGCTCTATCCCGATAAAGATAAAAAACCCGTTGTAAACTGGTTGATCGGCCCGTTACTTTCAGAGGCAAATAATCGCAATTGTGATTTAGTTGATTTGAAGGTTCCTACGAAAGATTTAGTAGAATTAGTTAATTTTGTAAAAAACCAGCAGATTTCTTACCTTACTGCAAAATCAGTTTTAACCGAGATGATTGATACCAAAAAGTCGTCAAAAGAAATAATTCATGAGAAAAACCTCATCCAGATTTCCGATTCAGGAAGTTTAGATAATATAGTTGAAGAGGCCATAAAGGAAAATGCCAAATCTATTGCAGATTATAAACAAGGCAAAGCTAATGCGCTTATGTTTCTGGTAGGCCAGGTAATGCGAAAAACCAGCGGTCGCGCAAATCCTAAGGTGGTCCAGGAAATATTAAAGAGGAGGTTAAATGAAGCCACAACTTAGCGAACAATAGTGAAGCTAAGTTGTTTGGCTAAATTTATCCCGCCGAGTGCATCAAAATTATCATAGAGAATTTTGATGCATTTTACGAGGCGGGAGAGGAGTATAACAGTAATGTTTTCCCGACAGCAAAGCGCTTCGAAAATTTGTTCCAAATTTTCTCGCTGCTGTCGGGATCAATTCGCACTTATCACTTATGTTCATTTCATTCCATAAGTGATGTGCTCATTGAGGAGGTTAACAAATGCGTAGGAGATTTATTGCAGTCTTAATTTTAGTATTGATAGTTTTCGGGATTTATTCTTTGGTTTCCTCGAGCCAAGAAAAAAAGAAGAAAGACGAGCTATACCGGCAGGTCGAACTCTTCTCAGATACCCTGGCAATTATACAATCAGAATATGTTGATGAAGTTGAACCTAAAAATTTAATTTACGGAGCGCTGAAGGGTATGTTGTCTTCGCTAGATCCCCATAGCCAATTTCTTGATCCGGATGCCTATAACGAATTAAAGGTAGACACAGAAGGGAAATTCGGCGGCTTAGGCATAGAGATTACTATAAAGGATGGCTTGCTGACGATAGTGACGCCCATAGAAGATACGCCTGCCTGGAAAGCGGGCTTAAAAACCAACGATAGGATTGTGAAGATTAACAATGAATTAACCCGCGATATGACACTTACAGATGCGGTTAAAAGATTAAGAGGTAAAGCTGGCGAGGCAGTAAATATTACTATCTTAAGAGAATCAGAAAAAAAGATTTTAGAATTCAAGATAGTTCGAGATATCATTAAAATAAATAATATAAAAGAAGCAAAAATCCTGCAAGATTACATTGGCTATATCCGCGTGGTTGAATTCAGGGAAAATACAGCTAAAGATATGGATACGGCGTTGGAGAATTTAAAAAAACAAGGCATTAATGCACTTATTGTGGATTTGCGTAATAATCCCGGCGGATTGCTCGATGCCGCAGTAAAAGCCACAGAAAAGTTTATTGATAAAGATAAGCTCATCGTCTATACAAAAGGCCGGCGCCCCACTCAAAATATGGAATTTGTTTCTCACGCAGCCTGCCCCATTGTCGATTTGCCGATGGTGGTATTAATTAACGAAGGTTCTGCCTCAGGAAGCGAAATTATGGCAGGAGCGCTGCAGGACCATAAACGCGCCATAATATTAGGCACAAAATCATTTGGCAAAGGTTCGGTACAGACGGTTATACCATTAAGCGATGGCTCGGCTTTGAGGCTTACCACGAGTAAATATTTTACCCCTTTGGGTAAACAGATACACGGCAAAGGCATAGTGCCGGATATCGTCGTGGAAGAAGGTCGAATAGAACTTGCGGAAAGCACCGAGCGAAAGAGGCAAAAACCACAGGAACTTTTGGAAGAAATAGAAAAGGAAGAAAAACCCGAAAAAGAAGACCAGACAAAAGAATATAGTTCCGATAATCAGCTTATGCAGGCAGTGGATGTTTTAAAGGCGATCAGGATTTACCACGTTAGAAAATTCGAATCTTCAAAATGATTTTTTCTAACGTGGTTTATAAAGGGATTAAGAAATGAAGGTTACCAGAGGTTACAAATGTTACTAGATGTTACCGGAGGTTACCTAAATTAGAAGCAACCTCTAGTAACCTTTGTAACTTTTGTAACTGATTGTTATGAAAAGATATAAAATAGCTATTCTAATTTTATCTTTCTTGGTTGTTATAGAAGGGGCATTGCTTATCTTCTTATGGGTTAGCCGGCCTAAGAAGATACCTAAAATACCCGCGGCCAGAGGCAAGATTGCCATTGTCATTGACGACTGGGGGTATAATTTAAATAATTTAGCCATTTTAAAACAAATAAAATATCCGTTAACAGTGTCGGTGTTGCCAAACCTTAGCTATTCAAAAATAATCAGTCAGGAAGCGCACGACTCGGGATTTGAGGTAATATTGCACCTTCCTATGGCGCCCCATGAAAAAATCCGGCTTGAACATAATACAATTATGACTTCTATGAGTGAAAAAACCATAAGAGATATTATCGCGGCGGATTTGGATAACATTGCTTATGCCAGAGGCGTATCTAACCATATGGGCTCAGAAGCTGTGCAAGATTCAAGGACGATGTCTATTGTATTTAGCGAATTGCAAAAAAGAGGTCTGTATTTTTTGGATAGCCGCGTTTCCCAGGGCTCGGTTTGCCCTGAGTTAGCCCGGAAGATGCATCTGGGTTTTGTTAAGAGAAGTGTATTCCTTGATAACAATGATAACCCTGAATACATCAGGAACCAGATTTATCAACTAAAGCTAAAGGCAAGGGTTTACGGCCGGGCCATAGGCATTGGCCATGACCGCCGGCTTACTTTACAGGTTCTAAAAGACATAATGCCGGAATTAGAAAAAGAAGGGTATAGATTCGTTTTCGTTTTGGAACTGGTAAACGAATGTATGTATTAGGCATAGAAACATCCTGTGACGAAACAGCGGCTTCCATTGTAGAAAATGGCAAGAGAACTCTTTCTAATGTAGTCAGCTCAAGCCTTAAGGAACATAAAAAATACGGCGGAGTTGTGCCTGAGATAGCTTCCCGGATGCAGTTAGAAAGTATTGGTGTGGTTGTGGATTGCGCCATAAAAGAGGCAAAGATTAAATTAAAGAATATAAATCTGGTGAGCGTCACTTGCGGCCCGGGGCTTGCCGGTTCTTTATTGGTAGGCATATCCTTTGCTAAGTCCATTAGTCTTGGCTTGGGAGTTCCTTTATTAGGAGTCAACCACCTCCACAGCCATATTTATGCAAATTTTTTAATGGTACAGAAAAATATAAAGCATTTTCCTATACCACTGCGAAAATCGCTTAAAGTTGTCTGCGAAAGCGATTTTCTTGATGGCGATGCTCCGGGGTTTCCTTTCGTGGCATTGATTGTTTCCGGGGGGCATACAACTTTATTTTACGTAAAAGATTTTGATAATATAGATATTTTAGGCGCGACTTGCGATGATGCCTGCGGCGAAGCATTTGACAAGGTGGCTAAGATTTTAGGATTGGGCTATCCCGGCGGGCCATTGATTGAGCGTTTGGCTAGATACGGAAATCCCAAGAAGTTAAAATTTAGTTGTTCTAATACCAAAGAGCCGTTGGGCTTTAGTTTCAGCGGCATAAAGACTGCCGTGTTATATTATGTAAAAAAGCATGCGCTAGCCCCTGCCTTGCCGGTCGCCTCCTTCCCGCCTTTGGCGGTGGCAGGCAGGCATAGCCAATTCGTTCGCGATATCGCTGCTTCTTTTCAGGAAGCAGTTATAGATACATTAATTAAGAAATCCTTATTAGCCTGTAAGTTAAAAAAATCAAACCGGCTTGTTATAGGCGGCGGCGTGGCAGCAAACAGCAGATTAAGAGAAAGATTTTATAGCGAAGCAGAAAAAGAAGGCCTAAATATCTATTTTCCGCACCCAAAACTTTGTATGGATAATGCTGCGATGGTGGCGGGTTTTGGATACCAACTTTTTAAGAAAGGTTATAGATCGGATTTGGGCTTGAATATAGACCTGAATTAGGTGAGGACATAACTTATTTGTCCGAACTATCCCGACAGCAAAACGCTTCGAAAATTTGCGGCACTTCGTGCCAGAAATTTTCTTGCAGCTGTCGGGATTAATTCGCCCAAACAACTTACGTTCACTTTGTTCCGTAAGTTGTGGGCTTATTAAAGGAAGGCCGAAGAGATGTTTAGCGATATAGAGATTTTTATACGTTTGTTTTTGGCGTTAATCTTAAGCGGGTTTATCGGATTAGAGCGCCAGATACGCCGCCGCACAGCGGGGCTACGCACCCATATTTTAGTAGGCCTGGGTTCCAGCCTTATCATGTTGACATCACTATATATTTTTGCTATATATAAAAACGAAGTTCCTTTAGACCCCGCGCGTATTGCCGCAGGTGTAATCACCGGTATCGGATTTTTAGGGGCAGGAGCAATTATCCGCGATAGAGAAGGAATAAAAGGCTTAACTACCGCTGCCAGCCTCTGGGTGGTTGCGGGTATTGGCCTGGCGACTGGCTGCGGTTTTTATAAAGCGGCGCTTTTTACTACTGTTTTAGCTTTGTTGACTCTTTTCTTTTTAAGGTATGTTGAAAGAATAATGTTTGGCAAAGAAGAGCAAGAAAAGTGATTAAGTGAGCACATAAGTTATGGAGCACGACTTTGTTAAAAATGCATTTTTCCTCAGACAGTCAAAGGATAAAGTTTTCTTAACTTATTGCTAAACAATGACTTATCTTTTTAATAATAGTAAAATAAGGTCAAAAATTAACATAGTAGTGTTATGGAGCTTGCTATTAATCGGCTAAGCGGCATAACTTATGAGCCGGTATAGATTAATAGCCTGTATCCTCTCGCTTAAGCACTTGAAAATTTCGCAGAAATTTTCTGCGTAAGCTCGGGATTTAATTCGCACTTATAACTTACTCACACTGCGTGTTCGTAAGTTATGTGCTCATTAAAAGGAGGTGCGGCAATGGCGTTTAAAAGGAAGATAGAGGAAAAAATTCTTGATGTAGATGTAGCGATGCAGGGAAATCTGATTTTTAAAGACGCGGTGAACCTGCGCATCAACGGTAGATTTGAAGGAAATCTACAGACCAAGGGTAACTTAACAATCGCATCAACAGCCATAGTTTCTGCTGATATTATGGGCGATAATATCATTATTGACGGCAGAGTTAAAGGAAAAATAATAGCTAAGGAGAGATTGACTCTTTTACCCTCGGCAGTTGTCGAAGGCGAGGTTTATCCTGCTAAATTAAATGTTGCGGAAGGCGCAATATTAGAAGGCAGGTGTTCTATGCTTCATGATTTTATGAGCGCTGAGGAATTGGCGCATTATTTAGAGGTAGACTTAAATTCTATTTTGGAATGGGTAAACTCTGGTAAAATGCCGGGTTTGAAAGAAGGAAATAATTGGAAGTTTGAGAGAAAGGCTGTTGATTCCTGGGTTGCTTCCGGCAAGGTGGGAAAATAAATGAAGCCCAAACTTATGGAGCGTAAGCGAACATAAGTTATGTGCTCATTGAATATGGCAGAAAGACTTCTAACCGTAAGGGATGTTTCTTTAATCTTGGGTGTCTCTGAAAAAGAGGTAATGGATTTGGTGGAGACTAAGCAGTTAGCTGCTTATAAGGTTGGCGGAGTATACATAAGATTTAAACAGGAACAAATAACAGAATTCAGGAAATCATTTAAACCAGCTTCAAAAAAAACTATTGTCTCCCAGAAGTATGCATTGAAAGATAGAGTCAGCGATTTCTTCTATTTTAATGATTTCTATATATTGTCTATCTTAATTATAGCGCTGATTCTGGTTATAATATTCCAGGAATATTAATTTGGCCTGCAGTCACCTATATAAAACCTTTATAAATATATGGAGCACGACTTTGTTAAAAATGAATTTTTCACAAATTCATAGTCAAAGGATTGAATATTCTTAACATACTTGTGTACAATAAGTTACAATAATAAAATATTAAAAAATAGTCAAAAATTAACATAGTAGTGTATATGGAGCACAAAGAAGATTTTTGTAATCTGGGGTTTGCTAATATTGATATAGACAGAAAATCGCGCCGTGGTTATTCAGAAGTAATATATTGCCCGGGAAAAAGCAAGGCCCAACTTAAAAAAATCGCCCGGGAGTTAATCAAAAATAAACAGGATTTATTACTTACAAAATTAGAGAAAGATAATTTTAGTTATCTTAAAAAGTCATTTTCTAAACTAAGATATAAGGCATTAGCCAAAATAGGTTATCTCGTAAAAAAAACCAAAGTCCGCAAAATTGGTTTAGTGGCAGTTGTTTGCGCAGGCACCTCGGATATACCAGTGGCTGAAGAAGCAGTGGTAACTTTAGAGCTAATGGGTAACCGCGTGGTTAAGCTCTATGACGTAGGCGTTGCCGGTGTGCACCGGCTTATGAATAATATGGATGTGTTCAAAAAGGCAAAGGTAATTATTGTAGTCGCAGGTATGGAGGGCGCATTAGCCAGTATTGTTAGCGGACTGGTTAGTTGTCCGGTTATTGCTGTGCCTACCAGCTGCGGTTACGGTGCAAATTTTGGCGGTTTGTCAGCTTTATTGACGATGCTCAACTGTTGTTCTGCGGGCGTGGCAGTGGTAAATATTGATAATGGTTTTGGGGCAGGGTATTTCGCCAGCCTCATTAATAAGTGATAAGTTATGAGTTATAGGTTATGAGTTATGAGAATTACACTAAAAGAAGCAGAAAAATTTCACGGACACCTGGGGCCCTATTTGGTTTTAGGGATTTTGGCCGGTGAATTAGCCCTTAAAAAATTAAGATGTAGAAAATATTTTGATTTGGAAATTAAAGTCTTTGGTGCCAATAAAAAGCCAAAATCATGCCTTATTGATGGACTTCAATTGTCAACCGGCGCAACCTATGGTAAAGGCAATATCGAAAAATTAAATGGTCCTGTAATCAAAGTAGAATTTTACAATCGCACTTACCGTAAAAAAATTATTTTGAAATTTAAACAGAGCTTAATTGAAAAACTTAAGAGAATAAAAACGCATAGAGATTCAGAATTATTGGCAAAGAGATTATATAAGACAGAGTATAATGAACTTTTTAACCTAACACCTAACACCTATAACTCATAACTTATAACTTTAACATGGCGTTTTCCGGATTAGATATTTATAAATTATTACCCAAGACTAACTGCCGCGAATGCGGGTTTGTGACCTGCCTGGCTTTTGCTATGCAGCTGGCTAAAAAAGCAGTAAGCATTGATAAATGCCCTTATCTTTCTGAAGAAGCAAAGAGGGTGCTGGAGGCTTCTAGCCAGCCGCCTATTAAATTAGTTAACATCGGAGAAGGCGATAATAAATTGGAAGTGGGTAATGAAACCGTGCTTTTTCGTCACGAAGAGAAATTTTATCATCCCACAGCAGTAGGTTTTATCATCGAAGATAGCTTGTCAGTCGATGAAATAAAGCATAGATTAGAAAGAATTAATAAATTAAAATTTGAACGCGTGGGCCAAGAGTTGAATGTAAATCTTGTAGCCGTAAGGCACACCAGCGATAAAAAGAAATTCATTGAAGCGATACAGACAGTTTTGAATAATACGCCTCTTGCGCTAGTTTTGATGAGCGATGAGCCAGAGGCATTAAAAGAGGCATTAAAAATTACTGCTCAGAGAAGGCCTTTAATTTACCATGCTACCAAAGATAACGCAGGGCAGTTTTCTAAATTAGCACAGGAGTTTAAAGTGCCTGTTGTGGCTTCATCTTCGGACTTAGAAACACTTTCCGGCCTTACCAGGGAATTAAATAATCAAGGAGTAAATGATATTATTTTAGATACGGGCGTAAAACCGGTTAAAGATAAAATCTGGGATTTAACTCAAGAAAGAAGGCAGGCGCTTAAAAAATCCAATCGTAGTTTGGGCTACCCGACTTTAGTAATAATAGATGCCAAGGACCCTTATGAAGAGGTAATGGAGGCTGCGACTTATATTTCTAAATATGCCAGCATTGTTTTAATGCGGGGGATAGAGGCGTGGCAGGTTTTATCGCTTTTAACCTTAAGGCAGAATATCTACACTGATCCGCAGAAACCTTTGCAGATAGAACCAAAGCTTTATTCTGTGGGAGCTGTCAGTAGCAAATCACCTGTATTAGTTACCACTAATTTTTCACTGACCTATTATACGGTATTAGGGGAAGTGGAGGCAAGTAAGGTGCCTTCTTATATCGTAAGCGTAGATACTGAAGGTATGTCAGTGTTAACTGCCTGGGCAGCAGAGAAGTTTACGCCGGAGAAGATAAGCGACTCGATAAATAAATTTGTAGTAAAAGATACGGTTTCGCATATGCGTTTGATTATCCCCGGCTATGTAGCAGTAATGAGCGGGGATTTAGAAGATAAATCCGGCTGGCAGGTAGTGGTGGGGCCAAAAGAAGCATCCGGCATTCCGTCGTTCTTAAAAAACTTATAATATAATAATAGGACCGTTTCTTCCCCTAATCGAGGACCGTTTCTTATGCTAAAGCAAGAAGTGTCTCCTAAATATAGAATATTATTAAAAGGGGACACTTCTCCGATTGGCTGAAGAAACGTCCCCCGATTGGATCGGGACCTGTCCCTAATAAGAGAGAATGGAAAAGTTCAAGATTACATTTTATCCGGATAATAAAACTATAGAAGAAGAGAAAGGCAAAAGTATCCTTTCCGCAGCTATTTCTGCGGGGGTTTATATTAATTCTAGTTGCGGCGGCGACGGTGTTTGCGGCCGGTGTAAGGTAATTTTAAAAAAAGGACAAGTCCTTACTCAACCAACAGGAAGGATAAACCTGGATGAGAGAAAAAGGGGAATTTATCTAGCCTGTTTAACTACTGCGCAAAGCGATTTAGAAATAGAGGTTCCCCCTGAATCAAGGTTAGATTTAGAAAAATTAAGCCCACAGGATTTAGATTTAAGGCTAAAAGGGCTTTATTCAGAGTCCGAAGATATAGAGCCACCAGAGTCGGTTCTGGGTGAAGAGATTTTTGTGCACTCCCCATTAGCTACAAAACTTTATTTAGAATTACCGCCTCCGGATTTGGAAGATAAAATTAGCGATTTAGAAAGGTTATATCGTCAGATACGCCGGATTCAGGATATACCGATTATGCAGACAGGCCTGGCAAATATCAGGCGCTTAGGAGAATTGTTACGGGCTTCAGATTGGAAGATTACTGTGACTTTAGGTAAAAGAAATGGGACAACAGAGATTGTCCTTATTGAACCAGGTAACACTTCCCATAAAAATTTTGGTTTAGCATTTGATATAGGTACCACTACGATCTCCGGACAATTGGTAGATTTAAATACCAAGAAGGTCTTAGGCACAAAGGCAACCTATAATAAACAGGCCAGTTTTGGCAGCGATATTATCACCCGCATTATTTACGCGCAGGAACAGGATGGCCTGGAGAAATTACATCATGCAGTCATTGATGGTATGAATCAAATGATTCAAGAATTAATACACGAGCATAACATTGACCTTAATGATGTGAATTGTATTTTATGCGCGGGCAATACTACAATGGCGCATCTTTTGCTACGCGTTGACCCTACATATATCAGGAGAGAACCGTATGTGCCTACGGCAAATTTTGTTCCTACTATTCGTGCTTCCGAGGCAGGTATAAAGATAAATCCACGCGGGCTCCTGTCCTGTGTTCCGGGAATATCTAGCTATGTGGGCGGGGATGTCGTGTCAGGCGTTCTTTCCTGCGGCCTGGATAGCAGGGAAGATTTAAGTATCCTGATTGATATCGGCACAAACGGAGAGATAGTCTTAGGTAACAGGGATTTTCTGATTTCTGCTTCTGCTTCTGCAGGCCCTGCATTTGAAGGTTCAGGCGTAAGTTGCGGCATGCGCTCAAGCCGCGGCGCAATCCAGAAAATGAAGATTACGCCAGGCGATTTTCAGGTTACCTATAACACTATTAGCGAAGCTAACCCCGTTAGAAATACCGAAGCTCTTAACAAAAAAGACAAGATTTCTAACGGGGCTAAGCCGCGTGGCATATGCGGTTCAGGATATATAGATATAATTGCCCAGATGCTCGGCGTAGGTTTGTTAGATAAGAACGGTAAGATAAAGACGCTCAAGCATAAACGTATTCGCGATGGCGAATTTGGCCGAGAGTTTGTATTAGTGTTTAAAGAAGAAACAGATTCGACCTCTGATATTGTTGTTACAGAGGTCGATATTGAGAACATTAAGCGGGCAAAGGCAGCAATTTATTCTGCCACAGCTGCATTAGTAAAATATATGGCTTTGGATTTCTCTAAGATAAAGAAGATTTTTATTGCCGGAGGATTTGGCACTTATATTGATGTGGATAATGCTATAAGCATAGGGTTGTTGCCGGATTTAGACAGGTCTAAGTTTGTATTTGTGGGCAATAGTTCTTTGGCAGGTGCCCGCGCCATACTTTTGTCGTATGAGGCAATGAAAAAAGCAGATGAGATTGCCAAAAAGATTACTTATTTTGAATTATCCGTTGAGCCGGGATATATGGATGAATACATGGCAGCTTTGTTTTTTCCGCACACGGATTTAGCAAAATTTCCATCAGTAAAAAAGGAGGGACGTCTTTGAATCCAAAGCAAAGGGTGTCCCCAGAATCAAAAATCTTGCTGAAAGGGGACACCTTTCCGATCGACAATGGGGACGTTTCCGACAATGGGGACGTTTCTATTTTTCTAAGAAAAATAGAAACGTCCCCATTATAGTATAGGTATAGGTAGGTATACTGATGTCGCTGGATAAAGATGCAATCAGCTTGAGCGCATTAAGGAAGCTAGGAGAGAGGTTATGGAGTTGATGTTAGAGAAATGGTCAGGCGTAGTCTCAATAGTCAATATCGGTGCTCCTCGAGAGGAAGGCGGGACACGCTCCAGAGTTATTCAGGTCGGAGGTCAGGCAACATTGCCGTTTTTATTTGCCGAAGGCGCATTACCCCACAGGCCGGTAATTGCCTTTGAAATTTGGGACATTCCTCCCACTGAGTGGCCGCAGGAATTAAATAAAAATTATAGCGATGTTTTTAATGACCCGCTTAGTTGGGCAGAAAAATGTGTGAAGGAATATAAGGCCCAACTTTTATGCGTTAGATTACAAGGTAGCCATCCTGATTTTGGAAATAGGATGCCAGAGCAAGAGGCAAAATTCTTAAGCCAGTTATTAAAAAAAGTAGATGTGCCTTTGATTGTCTTGGGATGCGGCGACGATACAAAAGACAATTTAATATTGCCTGCCTGTTGTGAAGCAGCCAGAGGAGAACGCTGTCTTGTAGGCAGCGCGGCGCAGGATAATTATAAAACCTTAACCGCAGCGGTCTTAGCAGACGGGCACAATATTATTGCCGAATCACCCATTGATATAAATATTGCCAAACAATTAAATATTCTAATTTCTGATATGGGTTTACCTTTAGAACGTATTGTCATAAATCCTACTATTGGCGCATTGGGTTATGGCCTGGAATACGCCTATTCCATTATGGAACGCGCAAGGCTGGCTGCTTTAGCTGGTGATAAAACTGTGGCCTCGCCTTTTATCTGTTTGGTAGGACAAGAATCCTGGCGAGCCAAAGAGGCAAAGGCAGCGCAAGCAGAATTTCCTTCCTGGGGACTAGAATCAGAACGGGGAATTATCTGGGAGGCAATCACTGCTACTGCGCTTATTCAGGCCGGAGCAGATATCTTAGTGATGAGGCATCCTAAAGCGATAGAGAAGGTAAATAAGTATATAGAAGAATTGATGAAATCTTCGGTTACGTAGTTAGGTAACAGTAAGGAAGCCCGTATCGGTAACGGTTATGGTAACGTAACCGTTACCGATAGACGAAACGGGCATCGTAACCATAGCCGAATAGCGAGGGACAGGATGTTTATCATTGGTGAACTAATCAATGGGATGTATCAAAATATAGGTAAGGGAATAAAGGAGAAAAACAAGGCTGTAATCCAGAAATGCGCTCTCAACCAGATTAAAGCCGGCGCAGATGCTTTAGATGTGAATTGCGGCCCAGCTTCAAAGGACCCGGTTTCTGACATCCAATGGTTAATCCAGGCCATACAGGAAGTTACAGATAAACCTCTGGTTCTAGACTCCAGTAAACCCAAGGTGATTGAATCCGGCTTAAAGGTGATAGAGAACCCTGTAATTATAAACTCTACCAGCGCTGACCCGGAAAAATTGGAAATATTGGTGCCCTTGGCAAAGAAATATAATGCCAAGCTCATCGGTTTGACCATAAGCTCCAAAGGCATCCCCCAAAATAAAGACCAGAGATTAGAATTAGCAGCCACTATTGTGGCTAGTTGCACTGAGCAAGGATTTCCTATTGAAGGCCTTTATCTGGATCCTATTGTTCTGCCGGTTAATGTTGCCCAGGCGCAGATGAAGGATATTCTGGAAGTAATACGTGAATTTAAGATTATCTCCGAGCCTTCTCCTAAAAGTATAGTAGGCTTAAGCAATGTTTCGCAGGGGACTTGCGTGCGCAGCCTAGTCAACCGTACATTCCTGACTATGGCCGTGGCTTCCGGTTTAGACGCCGCAATATTAGACCCGCTAGATTTAGATTTAATGGACGCCGCCATTACCGCAGAATTAATCCTCAATAAACATATTTATTGTGACTCATATTTGGAGGCATACAGAAAGAAGTAAAATGACACCTAAGAAATTGCTCAGGCACATTTTCAGATTTCGCGGTTTCAACGAAAGCCTGAAACTGGCAATAAATGGTATTGCGTATCTATTCTTATATCACCGCAATATGCGCATCATCTTTACGGCGGGTATTTTCGCTCTCCTTTTAGGCCTATACCTTAAATTAAGCGGCACTGAGTTGGTTGCGCTCTGCATCACTATCACCCTGGTCTTTATGGCAGAGATATTCAATACCGCCATTGAGATGATGATGGATATGGTCAAGGTCAAATACCATACCCTGATAAAACTGATTAAAGATATTGCTGCGGCAGTGGTGCTGTTGGCTTCTCTGAATGCCCTTGCTGTAGGGTATATCCTTTTTATCAGGAGGCTGTTTAAATGATAAGACCGAAAGAGATTTTTTGTCTGTCCGTAATCTTATTTTTTCTGTGTTCGGGAGCAGGAGCTATGGAGGCCTGTTTTGCCCAGACATCCGCCAGTCAAATGGAGAGAGCACTGGAACTCTTAGAGAAAGAAAAGGCCCTGCGGGAAACCATAGAAAAGGGCCAGAAGGTATTCATTAAGAAGATTATCGTCAAAGGCGCAACGCTGCTAAGCGAAGAACGCATAAAAGAGATAATCCTGCCTTTTAAAAATCACTGGCTCACCGAAGCGGATATTAATTCAATTTTAGATTCCATCACCGCGGCATATAAACAAAAAGGCTACAATAACCAACCTGTCAAAGTCCTCTATCAGGTGAAGAAAAATCTTCTAAAAATCCAGGTGGTTGAGGGGCATTAGCTTATTAAATCTGTTTAATTTTCACCCGTAAAATAACTTGACGAGGGTGTGAGCATGAGGCATAATAAACGCACTATGGTAGGCAAACTTACCCTTTTATTATTTCTGGCATCTTTAGTCTTTCTTCCGACGATATATGTTTTAGCAGCCGTCACTCCTGAGCAGGAGATGAGGTCGCAGGAATTGCAGGAAAAGGAAAA
>Ga0210051_1002265_pt1 | contig 19396 bp, 13 predicted proteins | sample CryGey092014_all_FD_185464 | JGI IMG/M metagenome (GOLD analysis project Ga0210051, IMG submission 185464) | Groundwater microbial communities from aquifer - Crystal Geyser CG23_combo_of_CG06-09_8/20/14_all (SPAdes) (version 2) | ecosystem: Environmental > Aquatic > Deep subsurface > Groundwater... | reverse complement strand
CCGGACAAGAGGGGCTTTCCACTCCTCCGGTTAGCGTGGTCCTAACCATCCCCCGAAACAAGTTCGGGGGGATTCTGTCTGTCGCCTCCCGCCGTTAGCGTGGTCCTAACCATCCCCCGAAACAAGTTCGGGGGGATTCTGTCTGTCGCCTCCCGCCGTTAGCGTGGTCCTAACCATCCCCCGAAACAAGTTCGGGGGGATTACCGAATCAATCGGGTATGTCCGTCTTCGTTCCAGCAGGGACAGTATTTTTGACGACCTACTTATATCGTGAAGACTGGCTGGAAGCGCGGGATCGTTTGACAACCTGGTGGAATGGGGGCGATATTGGTCGAGCGCTCATGCAGGTGACCGCGCCGCGTCAGGATCCGATTGAGGCAATCGAAGAACTGCCGGAGCCGGAGGGCTGGGTTACCACTTACTCCACTAAGGACATGGACTACAAGATCAACGTGGGCCTGCGTGGATGTGTGAGCAGCCACTATCTGGGCGAAGCCGTGCCGATGATGGACGCGGGCAACCTGGCCCCCAACTGTCTGGCCCTCTACCTGGGATGCCACGGGGTGGAGATGCCGGGCACGGTGTGGTGCGAACCTTTCGTAGAAAACCCCGGAGATATCAAATTCAGGTATGACCCCGAAAACTTCTACTGGCAGTTCAGTTGCGAGGCTTTTCGCCGGTCTGTGAAGTTAGGCAAAGGCAAGTGCCTGCACCAGTTCCCGGACCTCATCGAGGGTCTCGATACCCTGGCCGCGATGCGCGGAACGGACAATGTGCTGTTGGACCTGGTCGAGCGGCCCGAATGGGTTCATGCCTGTCTTCGTCGAACCACTGACCGCTACTTCCACCACTACGATATTCTCTATGACATGATCCGTGATGAAGTGGGAGGCAGCATCTTCTGGTGCTGGGCGCCGGGAAGGATGGCAAAATTCCAGTGCGATTTCTCCGCGATGCTCTCGCCTGGGATGTTCCGTGATTTCATGGGGCCTGTTCTCCGCGAGATGACCGAGCGCGTCTCCTACTGCATGTATCATTGGGACGGGCCGGGGGCGCTGTGTCACCTCGATACGCTGCTCTCCCTCCCCGACCTCGACATGATCCAGTGGACGCCAGGTGCGGGAGCTGAAGGCTCATGGAACAGACGTTGGTGGCCGTATTACCACACCATCCTGGACGCCGGGAAGAAGATATTTATTGGTGCAAACTCCGAGGAACACCTTCTCGATCTCAAAAGGGAATTCGGCGAGCAAACGAAACGGATGCTTGTCCGCATGAGCGCCAACACACCAGAGGAAGGAGAAGCGTTCTTGCGGCTGATGGAAGTGTGAACGGCGGATGGAGGGAACGCCGTCCATCATGGACACTCGCCAAACCAATGTGATATACTGCCATCAGATTCGTGCAGAGAGCGCTCCCATGCAAATCAGAGAACTGAGCTTACAGATTCGCAAGGCTCTGTTGTCCCTATCCCTTGTCAGTGCCTCTGCTTGGGCGGGGCCGTTTACGACGCTTCCAGAGGAGCACTGGTCGTACGCCGTTATCGAGGAATCTCGACAACTGGGGTTGATTGGCAAGCTCGCGCACAGCTCCGGGAGCGAGTTGTCACAGTACGAGATGGCCCAATTGGTCAACGAAGCGGTCGCCAAATGGGCCTTGCATGCCCCCTTGGCGCCTGCCGACCAGCAGAAACGACTTGCGGCTTCCCTCCGGCGGCTGATTGATGAGTTGGCCCTCACCTTCCAGACCATTGGCATCAGCCCTGAAAATCTCAAGGAAGAGCTGGGGAGCCCTGACACGCAAACCAAGTTACCAGATGGTCGCCCAGTGCTGCCTTCGGCGCTGCCGCGTAGCGCTGAGAGACGCCCGTCCCGCAAGGATGGCAACACGCCCGCCCGTACCCCGAACGCCATAGGATTTGGTTCGCCCTCCGACTCGGTTCATCTCCAAAGCATCGAGTATCGCCTCCAGCTCAGGGAGATGATGCAGGCGATGATGGGCGAAGCAGCCATTGTGGAGGCGCGCTCACTGGCCGTGCCGTTCAGGGCGCGCATGTCCTTGTTGTCACAGCCATCGGAAAGGTCCTTGCCGTTGCTTGGGTCGAGTAGAGACAGCCCTGAAAGTGCTCTTTTCCCAGAATTCCGCGATACCACGCCGTCCCTGTTACATTCGCTGACAGCGGATTTTGCAGTGCCTCTGAACGAGCGATTCAGCTTGGTTGCGGGCTACGAGAGGAGCATCCCTCCTCGCGCAGCAGCACGCCTAACGGGGAACGCTCCTGTGACATCGGCGGAAGCTGTCGCCTGGCACGCGGGTGCGGTCTTTTCCCCGGGACGTTTGAGATTTGGCGCGGCTTTGCATTCCGTGGATGAAGAGTACTTCTCAGAGGAGCTCCTCGATGGCGCCCTCATGCTGAACGAAGTTGGATTGCCTCCACTTCGCCCCGTCGGGAGAGTGGAAGGAGTCTCAGGCTTCGTTGGCTACAGCCGAGGGAACGTCGGTCTCGAGGGACGTATTGTGGGCTACGAGGACGACGGTTTGGGAGTGCTCATGAGGTACACGGGACAACTTGAGTACCGGGGACTCGATGACCGACTCGCTCTGGGACTGACTCTGACGCATTCTTTACACAACGTGAAGGATGACATTCAAGACACATTGAACACTTCGTTTGGTGTCGGATACTCTCTGACGTCCGCTGCCCAGTTCCAGCTAATCTACGGTTTGCGGAGCCGATACTCCGGAACGCTCTTAGACGATAATGTTGACAGAACGCACGTCGTTGCGGGCCGGTTCTCGGTACGTTTCTAAATCTCACGACACGGACCACTACTTTGCGCCTCAACAATGGCTTCAGGGGCTCCCCTGTCCTCAGGGACTCCCATGCGTCGCCCCCACTCCAGCGCCTTCTGGTCGCTGCTTTTGTCTGCGGTCTGCTCAGTCCTGGCGTCCACCTGTTCGCTGAGGAGGAGATCGCTCTCCCGGCGATAACGGCTTCCATCAAAGCCGCGAAGCAGGAACTGGATCTTGCCACCCAAAAGGTTCACGCGACAGGGAACGTGCGACTGGCCTACGGAGGCATCCACCTTGAGTCCGACGAACTGGATGTTGACATCGAGACGGAGACCATCGAGGCTCGCGGGAACATTAAAGTCACCATGCCAGGCTCCCTCCCCCCGAAAAAGATATCCGTCGGCAGGGGCGAATCACCACTGATGGCTCGGCTGAAGGGGCAGACACCTGTGTTTGAGGGAGAGCACTTTCTCTACAGTTTCGGAGAGAGAAGCGGTTTGCTCGATAATGCGAAGCTGACATTTGACCGCCTCATCTTCCGAGGTACTCGTCTTGAGTTGAGAGGAGAAGCGCTGACTGTTCTAAACTCAAGCATCACTACCTGCGCTAACGAGGAACGAACTCACTATCGGTTATCCACTCGGAAGGTCATCATTCGTCCCGGAGTCGATATTCAGCTCCGACGGGCATCCTTTTGGCTGGCCGGGAACAAGGTGCTGTCCTGTCCGAAAATAGTTGTGAGCCTGCGAGAAGGTGGGCCCTCGGAACAGTCCTTTGTTCCCCGTGTTCTCATCAACTCTACAGACGGCATCCTCGTGCAGTCCGCATTCAGCTACCCTCTCTTCGCTAATCCGTCGGCCCCGGCACTGGAGATTCACGCCGGTTGGTCCGCCAGGAACGCGTTCCGGGGAAGCATTGACGTGAGCAAGCTCACCCAACACGTTGACTATGGTGTGCGTCTGGCTGAGAATGACGTCGCCTCGCAGGATCTCCGATCGCGCGTTTTGGTTGACAAGCGCCCCGAAGCCTTCTTCGATCTCCAGGGCGTACAGTTGCACCCGAGGCTGACGGCTAATGTTTTCACTTCTACGGGAAAGATTCATGAGGAGGAGGAGGACGGGGACGTAACTTCGGACCGTTCCAGCGTTACCCTTCAATTGAAGCCTTCCTTTGGCAGCACGGAGAATCCATCACCGTTTTTCGGGTCGATGTTCGCGAGGAAGTCCTGGTACGACGACGGGATGTCTTGCGGAGTTCTGGGTGCCGAAGTTGGGGTGACGGGACAACTTTCCGGGAACATCAAGGCATCTCTCCGGTATGTCACGCATGGGATTAGCGGCGCAACACCCTTTGAGTATGATGACATCGACATTCCACACGAATTGCGACTGACCTCCGACGTCACCGTCTCACCTAAATGGAAAGTCCCCTTGGAGTTGCGTTACGATCTTTCCCGATCCTCGTTCCGTAGCACCAAAATTGGGATTCTGCGCCGGCTGGACTGTCTCGAATACGGGGCCACATACGATACGTCCCGAAGAGAGCTCGGCATCGACGTCCGCCTGTTCGGGTTCACCGGAAAATCCTGGTAGGCGACCGCCGAGATCAGAAGGTTAGCTTCTGTCGTCTCATCCCGATCCCTAGGAGCAGCCCCACCATCATCATGTTGCTGACCATGCTGCTCCCGCCGTAGCTTAAGAACGGAAGCGGAATACCGGAAATCGGCATCATGCGCACGGTCATGCCCACGTTCACCACCGCCTGAAAGGCAATCAAAGACACGATCCCGGCCCCCATGAGCGTGCCCAGAGGATTCTCATTTTCGCCCGTAATAGCGACACCGCGCACCAGCACGAGGAGATAGAGCATCAGCACCACCACTGACCCCGCGAATCCTGTCTCCTCCCCAACGATGGTGAATATGAAGTCCGTATGCTGTTCCGGGATGAAGTTCAGCTTGTTCTGAGTTCCGTTGAACAGCCCCTTCCCCCAGAGCCGACCCGATCCAATGGCAATCTGAGACTGGATAACATGATAACCGGCGTCCAGCGGTGAAAGGTCGGGATTCAGAAACGCGGTCAGACGCTCTTTCTGGTAGTCCCTGACAAAACCCATGGCCCAGGCGAGAGAGAAGAGAAGAACGCACCCCCCCAGCACCGACACGATATGACGCATCCGTGCCCCGGCGGCAAAAACTATCCCCAGCCATAGCGCGAAGAAGACAAGTGCTGTTCCCAGATCCGGTTGTATGAGGACGAGGAGCATGGGGGGAGCGATGTAGAGCAGCGAGCGAATTACCGTTGGAAATTCATGCACGTGCTCTTGATGATCGAGGAGCCAGACCGCAAGAGCGACGCTGACCGCCGCCTTGGAGATCTCCGAAGGCTGGAGCTGGATGAAGCCCAGGTTAATCCAGCGTTGTGCTCCGCCGGCGCTCGTGCCGACGCCCGGGATGAAAACCGCGCACAGGAGGGCGATATTGGCCCCATAGATCCAGCCCCCCAACCGCTCGAAAGCCTGCCAGTCCACCAACGATGCCAACATCAGGGCGATGACGCCAATCGTAGCCCAGAGCACCTGTTTGCCGGCGCATCCGATAAGTTGCGGGTCGTCGTGCGTTGCGCTCCGCACTGCCAGGCAACCAAGCACCGCCAGACACACGACCGAAAAGAGAAGTACGGCGTCGAGGTTCTTCAGAGTTTTGCGATCGAAGTGCAACATGGCTTCACCGTGCGGACCTGCGCCAAACGCAAACCGAGGCAGGGACCGGAACAGTCGGGGCGGTACCTGGCGCCATTGAGCGCCATTGACCATCGCGGAATTTGCCCTTATACTGCCATAGACAGTTCACGGTGCATTATAGCACACGCCGTCTCAGGAAGCAGTATTGTGACTTTGAATATCCCCCGATGTATTCCGGTTTTCTGTGTGTGGATATCCGTTGTTTGTGTTGCGGCGCAAGCTGACGCCCAGATGGCGCGAGCCGCCAACTTGATGGTCGGCCCCATGCAACCCATTCTCCCCGCCGACAAGATTTCGGTGCGGACTCTCGGCAACGGGCTTCGCGTGCTTGTCAGGGAATCCCATGCGGTCCCCGTTATTTCTCTACAAGTCTGGGTCAGAGCAGGCTCCCGATACGAATCCCGTGAAACAAACGGGGTGTTCCACCTGATGGAGCACATGGTTTTCCGAGGCTCGCAGAACCGGCGTCCCGACCAAGTCAATGAAGAGATTGAGGGCGTGGGTGGGTACACGAACGCGGAGACAACCCGTGATTCCTGCCGCTTTTTCACCGTAGTCCCCTCCATGCACTTCCAGATGGCCGCGGAGGGATACGCGGATGCCCTCCTGCGTCCGGTGTTCAGGGAGCAGACCGCTGAAGTTGAGAAACGAGCCATCGCTCTGGAGTCCGCGCGCCGCGGCGCCAACCCCATCGCCTCTTTGGAGGATATGACCTACCGGGAGGCATTCCAAGTGCATTCCTATGGCCTGCTGCCCGCCGGAGACCTGGTGCAACTCGACAAGATCACTCTCCGCACGCTGCGGGAGTATCACCAGCGTTTCTTCGTGGCCAGTAACATGATCGTTATTGTGGCAGGGGATATCGATGCAACGAAGGCCTTCAGCACCGTCGACGCAACCTTCGGGTCTGCCTCTGCATCTCCCGCGCCCGATGTTCAGATTCAATCCGAACCCGCGCTCACTTCCGTCCGCGAGATCACCGCGCTTCGAGATGTGAAGCAGGCTGCGATGGCCATCGCGATGCACGCTCCGGGCATAGATTCGTCCAGGGAAGTCTGCGCGATGGACGTGCTTCTGACCGTCCTGGGAGAAGGGAAGACCTCCCGCCTCCAGAAACTTCTGAAACAGGATGCGGCCCTTGTGTCTGAGTACCAGGTCGATTTTCTGACGCAAAAGGACCCGGGACTCTTTGTTATCACGTGCGTTTTGAGTGACGAGAACATTGAGAAGGTGAAGTCCGCTCTGCTCGAAGCGTGCATGCGCCTGTCCCGGGAGCTGGTCGGTCAGTCGGAGCTTGTCAAAGCCAAGGCGCTGCTGGAAGGCCAGTATGCGGCATCCAATGAAACAGCCGACGGGCAGGCTGGTTCCCTGGGGTTTTATGAGGTGATCGACAGCTATCTTTTCGCTACCGACTATGTCAGCCGAATCCACATGGTCACGGCGGAAGACGTCCGGCGCGTGGCGCAGCAATACTTCAGCGTGGGCAGGTACACCATGGGGCTGATCCGGCCCAAGAAGGCCTTGGCAGAAACAGTTAGGGCGGAAGGGATTGAGATGCATTGAACCCCTTCATCAGAGCAATCGTGCTGACGATGTTACTGCTGGTTGCGGTGGCGCGCGCCCCAGCGGCCCCGCCTGCCGAAACGATGCCGCCCGAGAAGAGCGTACTGCCGAACGGCATGACGGTCATCCTGCAGGAGGATCATTCATCCCGCGTCGTTTCTCTGTCGGCTTTTGTCAAGATTGGAGCTCGCCACGAGAGCGGCGCCACGGCCGGAGTTCGGTATTTTCTCCAGCAGATGCTCCGTCGGGGGACCAGCCGCCAAACTGCACAGGAAATCGAGGGGAAACTCGCGGATATCGGTGCCGGAATGGATGTGACTGTCGGCGACGACTACGTCGAATTGTATGCAACAGGAGGCGGACCGAACACAGCTTTCCTGGTTTCTCTGATGGGGGAAGTCCTGCTGGAACCCCGATTCGACCCCGCAGAGATTGAGAAGGCCCGGAAAGACATCCTTTCTCAATTAGACGGACACAACGATCACATTCGGTCTTGGGCGTATCAGTCTCTGAGGGAATCCCTGTATCAAGATGTTGCTGATCAGCCTTTCGCCTACGCCCTTCCGCCCATTGGACGGGAGTCCTCCATCCAGCGAATCCAGAAAGAGCATCTCCTCAACTACCATCGACTCTACTACGTTCCCAACAATACGGTCCTCGTGGCGGTTGGCGACTTTGACACTCCACAGACACTCCAGCAGGTGCGGGAGACGTTTGAGGGTTCCCAGCCTCGCGATCTGCCCAAGTCGTTTTCCACGGAGTTCATGGAGCCTTCAGACTACCACCTTGACGTGAAGGAGCGAGATGTCGACGCGGCGTGGCTGCTGGCGGGCTACCGGCTTCCTCCCGCATCCAGCAGCGACGCGGTCCCCTTGCGGGTGGTATCCGCGCTTCTCGGGGAGGGGATGGGCTCCCTGCTTTACAAGGACCTGCGCAACCGGGAGGCCATTGCCTACGAAGCCGCGTCAACATTCACCCCTCGAGTTTATGCCTGCGAGTTGCTTATTTATCTGCAGACCAACCCCATGGAGATCGACCACGCGAAGGAAAGGGTTTTTGCAAATATTGAGTCCCTCCAGACTCAATCGGTCTCACAAGCAGACCTCCGGCGGGCCATCGAGTACGCTTCGGGCACCTTCGCTCTCGCCCACATGCGCACCCGGGAACGCGCCTGGCACTACGCACTGTTCGAGTCTCTCGGGCTCGGTTATGAGTTCGACCTCCACTTCGCGCAGAAGATGCGCCAGGTAACCGCCGCGGACGTTCAGCGCGTGTGCAAGCAGTATTTGAACTGCGCGTCCTTTGTCCTCGTCATGCCTTCCGCCCTGTAAACCTGCGAACGGCGCGGAGGCATCTCACTTGACTGGCAGGACACCTGCGCCCGCCGCTGCGCGGGTCGGGTAGAGGGAGGGCTTAAGACCGGTGCGGGATTCGTAAGCCGCCGCTACCACGGGGATGGCAGCTTTGACCGCGTCACTCTTCATCAATGCGACGGCACAACCACCGAAGCCAGCCCCGGTGAGGCGCGCTCCGCAGCATCCCTTTTGAGATCGGAGCAACTCGACCATCGTGTCCAGCTCCCTGCTGCTGATGCCGTAGAGGTCTCGCATGCTGACATGGGAGGAATCCATCAGCAGCCCGACTCGCTGAAGATTCCCCTCTCGCAGGGCGGATACCGTCTCGTTGACGCGCTGGTTCTCCTCGATGATGTGCCGCGCGCGACGGGCGACGATCTCGTCCATCGCGGCGGCTTCCAGCTTCTCGATGGTTGCATCTCGCAGCCAGGGAACCCCCATCGCTGCTGCTGCGGTCTCACACTGAGAGCGTCTCTCGTTGTAGGCCGAGAACGCCAGCTCACGGGACGCGGCCGTATCCGCGATGAGAATTGTCGCTCCCTTCGGGATTGGCACTGCCTGGCATTTCAGGTCCCGACAGTCGATGAAAAGGGCGTGATCCTGCTGGCCAAGCGCGGAAGCAAGCTGATCCATCAATCCTGTTCGGGTGCCCACAAACTCATGCTCCGCCCTTTGGCCGATCCGCGCTGCCTGCTCGGAGGGGATGTCGAAATGCCCCGTGGCTCTAAAAGCCCAAATGGCAGCCATCTCAAGAGCGGCAGACGAGGACAGTCCAGAGGCGATAGGGATCTCGCTATGGATCACCGCGTCCATGCCTTGAACAGGGTACTTCGCCTGGACGAGACCGGCCGCCACACCCCGTATGTAATTGCTCCAGGGCTCCTCCTGCGAGATACCGATGGCGTCAAGATCAAAACTTGTCTCACGGTTCAGGTCGATGGCGACCAGGCGCACCTTCCGATCCTTTCTCGGAGCCGCTGCCATGTAGGTGGCGCGTTCAATGGCAGCCGGGAGGACGAATCCTTCATTGTAGTCGGTGTGCTCCCCGATGAGGTTCACTCGCCCTGGCGCTCGGGCAACGACTGCCGAATTTCTCTTGAATATCTCCCTGAAACGTTTCGGGAGATCGTCCATCACGGTCTTTTCCGACATTGGCTCCCCTCTACATTCTCACCGACACGGCGGCCCGCGGCGCGCCAACCAGGTCTGTTCCCCGTAAACCGGTTGAGACAATAGCACCAACCGGCTGGAAGTGCAAGGTCGCTCGGCTCACCGGGCGGCGCCGAAGACGAGGGCGCGTTCCGCTGCGTGTTCATCAACATGACGACTCCTTCCGTCAGTCTGTCAACTCAAGCCTGCCGAGGTGTGTCGAGTCAAACAACCAACTTTCCCGGTCATCAAACTGTGCGAAGCCCAGCTTGCGCCCATCGTTCACGATGCGAAAGTTGAGGCCGACGTTGGCGCCAACGATCGGGGGGAGCATGATGTCCCTGAGGGGGATTGAGACCTCCATGACGTATCCACCGTCGATCTCCTGCACGGCGCTGCGGACGGCGGCCGCCGAGAAGACTCCGGCGCTGTTTGCGTATTTGCGGCCGGTGATGCTGACCAGGATGGCAGTCTGCGTCGCAGGATACTTGGCGTCGTACAGCGCTCCGCCCACCGTCCAGGGGGCTGTGTTTGCGGTGTTGAGGACGAGTTCGACCCCATCGTATCTCCAGACCCAGTTGAAATCACCCCCCACTTCTTCCTCCTTGCAGAGGTCCGCGTCCCGGGCGACCACGAGCAGATAGAGATTCTCGTTGTCCCACTGGAAGGCGAATTCTCCCCCATCATTCCCACTCCCCTTGATGGCATGGCGAGCTGCCTCCCGCCAACCTTCTGCTGTCCCGTCGATGTTGATGGCTACTGGGGTGCGCTTTGCGGTAACTGTATCCCCCGGCAATGACACCGGCGTGCCATTGTCTGTGACTTGCGACGCTACGTCCAACAACCGCTGAGCGCGCTCACTATACCCGAGCGCGCCGTAGCGACGCGCCGCGCTCACTAACGCCAGAGCTTCAGCCTTTCCCGAAGAGGATAGTTGTCGGCGATCTATTTTCGCGACCGTCTGTTTCGCAATTGCCTCCGACCAGGAAACAAGCGGCCGCTCCGGCTCCACCTCTGCCTGAGGATCGCGGCGCGGTCGGTTAGCAACCAGGGAACGCCCCAGCGACAGCACCATGGCCTCGCCCGCTTCCAGCCGGATGGGAATCGTCGTTCGGTCGCCTGCAGCATGAGTGGGAACCGGCCAGTCCCCCGTGACACTCACCTCGAGGGCACGCGAATACCGTCCGCTCACTTGCAGCGTGTCCGACACCGATCCCCTGACACAGCGATTGAAAACTCCCAGATACAGATTCCCTTGCGAGTCCTCGCGGGGAACAACGAGCAGGCCATCGTCCTTCGACTTGCGCACCAGAGGGACCACCCGACGCTCCACTTCTCGCATTGCCAGCCGCCGAAGCCCGTTTTTCCCGATGGGGCCCGTCGAGACGATGAGCTTGCCGTAGCCCAGTGTAGCCTCCAACACCACTGGCGTGCCATCCCGTAGACGCAGCACAACCTCCGCTCCCGGGGCAGCTTGCGGCATTTCCATCTTCCAGGTCCATCCTCCGAAGTTGGTTGTGTTCGCGTCGCCCATGGAACGCAAGTATTGCAGCGAATCATCCGAAAGCCGAGTGTCGCCTGGCCGCTCATGTGATTCGTAGGTTACGGCGACCTCGCCTACAGTCTCTCGCAGAATAGTGTTGAGCGGTCGGCCATACTCGTCATACACGCCGACGGGGCCGGAGCTGATGAGGACTCCTCCGTCTCTCACCCAATCGAGCAGCTTCTGCGCCGCCATGGGCTGAAGCCACATTGCCCACGGAGCGAAGATGACCTTGAACGAACGCAAATCCTCACGGCCGTCTACAATCGCGTCTTCGTGAACGTAGAGGTAGCCGAAGTCCGAGTTATACAGCCAGGCGTGGATCGGGTACGTCTCGTGCTCAACTTCATTGTACGGCCAACTGTTGATGAAGGAAGTGGATGAATAGAGAATGCCAACCTCGGGATGAACGATCTCTGTTCCCTGCACCACATCGTTGTACAGGTCCGACTTTGTTCTCACGACCGGCAGCACCGTGGAAGCGTTACTCAGGGGCGACAGGTAGTCGCCGTCATATAACTCTGGTCCCCCGTATGAGAAGACGCGCGCCATGCACAAGCTGTCGAACCAAAACATGAACTGTCGCACGCCGTACCAAACTTCAGATAGCAGGTGTTGCTCTCCCGCGGCTCGAAGCTCGTCGAGGGTGGCGCAGCCCTGGTAGTAGTCGCCGTAGGTGAGGGTCTCTCCATCAAGGAGCGGTGTGTTGCTGTAACGGGAAAGGGAATACCCCCACACTCGCTGCACGTCGCCGGCCGCGCCGGAATGCGCCGCCGACATATCCGCAGCGTCGAACAGCCCCAGTTGATCCATGCCGTGGTGGAGCAGATAGTCGAATCGTCCCCAACCTTCCAGCCAGAGCCGCGCGCGCGAATCGCCTTTCCTCAGGGCCGCAGCCGTATCCTTCCACCATTGAGCAAAGCTCTGTCGACGGAATCTCTCAAAGCTGTAGGTCAGTCCCGTCGCCTGCTTGCGAAGCGCCACGTCCGGCGGCGGAGGCGGCTCGACATCGTCAAACGCCTTGTAGTCGCTTCCCCACGTATTGTTCAGTTCCCCGATGTTGGCATACTTCTCCTTCAGCCACGCCGCGAACGCGCGCCGAGCGGGCGGACTGTAACCTGACGCGCACGCCGGTTCTCCGAAATAGTACCACGGGATGACGTGCGGGTTCTGCGCCGTTGCCCGCGCCAGCGCCGTGACGGAGTCGAGGAAGTAGTGACGCATGTCCGGATTCCAGATGTCCATATACTGCGCTCGTGGCTTGTCGTGATAGTCCACGTCGTTGAGACGGTCGCGAGACTTCTCTTGAAGCCACCGCGGGTAATCCATGGTCGTTAGGTGAACGCCATGGTGTCCGACCCCAATGGCCACGTCAAACCCTTTGGATCGTTCGCGATGGATGTTTGCCAAGAGGTGATTGAGACTCGCCTCCTCGGTGTTCCCGTCGGAGTCGAGGGAAAGGGAGCCCAGCAGGTAGCCTTTAGTGCCGATGCCATAGTAAGGGAGCAACCTCCCCAAAGCGTTGTGAGGGTCAAAGTAGTCCCAGGGAGAGTTGGCGAACACGGTGAACAGAACGCGGTTGAGCGGCGAGGGGCGGTCTCGTGCGGTCGCTTTCAGCAGGTGGCTGTCTCCCGGATGGACACCAAGTTTCCTCGCGAGAGCGCCATTGGCCGTTTGGAGGCGCTCACGGACATTCTGTGAATTTCGAAGAAGCGATGCAATCGTGGACCGGCTTCTTTCGAGGACCTTCTGGTACGCCGGATCATCCTCCCTGACCAAGGCGATCTTGCCTTCGTAGAAGAATGCATCCATCGATCTCATCGCGTCTTTGGCGAGGGCGGCCAGTTGCGCGTGAGCGTCCGCCCGCACGGTCACTTCGCTCTTCCTGCCGACTTCTTCCCAGTGAAGATGCCGCTGCAACTCACGATGAGCGAGGTCTGCTTCCGCCCACGCTGTGAATGCCTGTGCCTGCTGCACCAGCAGATCGGAGAAGTCCCGTCTCCAGACATCGAGGATGCTCTCTTTCGCCAGATACTGCGGGTAGCTCACCATGCCGGAAGAGCGACGCGCCGAGCGAGCGTCCAGCGGCGACGCAGGCAGCCGATAAACCTCAATCCGCTGAAGCAACAGGAACTTGGCGGGAGTGATGGCCACATCGCCCCCCTCAACTTCTCCCGGCAGTTTGACCCCGTGAGCCGCCACGGTCTTGCGAACAATGCGAGGGCGATAGAACTCATCTTGGGAGAAGGGGTTCCCTGAGACTGTGAATTGAGCCTCTCCGATAGGCCTTTTTGCGTCCGTCGCGGTCCACTTGAGCGTACTCCGGCTGCTGCCGTTGTTGGTGGGGCAGTAGTCGTAGACGGTGATGATAAATGCGAGGTTCTCTTCGCTTCCGAGCCGGGCTGCCTTCTCGTCAACATCCAGCGCCAGACTGGGTGGCTTGACCGTGGGTTTCTCTTTCAGATCTGCCATGCCGGGGAAACCCGGGTTGGGCATGTTGGTAGACCACTCCAACGGCACCGAGATGCCGCCCGTCGAAAGCTTGATCGAAGAGTGACCGTCTACCGTCACCAACGGGGGGGCGTCACCAACCACTTTGAGGTTGCGGGTCTCTCCGGTGCGGAAGTCAATAGATGCGAGAGGTTCCTGATCCCCCAATACCACCGGCACGAAACAGGCCGTGAACGCAGTAGATAGCAGCAGTAACAGACGGGAAACCATACATGCCCTCCATCGCAGGGAACTTCCGTTATACTCGTTACGGGTGGAGACACCCGTAACGAGTATCGTGGGCAGCGAGGCTACCTGAAAAGGCGCGTCACTTCTCCATGCATTTGTTCAACTCAACGACGGCATCCGCCATTGCGCGCCGCGTGACCGCGAGCGTTTCCGGCCCGAGCGCGCACAGGTACTCAAACCATCGACCGCCAATCGATTCGTAGCGCTCTCTGCGGACCGCGCGCGCCTTCTCCACGGCCTCATTGAGGCCCGCCGGTGGGGACGCCTTTCCTAATAACGCTTCCGCCGCGGCCATCGCCCTATCCAGCGCCTGCAGGAAACGGACGTCGTCGACTCCTTCCCGAAACTCCTCCCAGCGGAGAGTGGGAATCGGCTGGCCATTCTCGTCAGGGAAGGAAACGACGTGGACGTGTCCGCCTTTCTCTCCGTACAATCGGCTGTCGGGAAAATCCTGATACGCCCACGGCGCGGCGCCAAGGTAGCCGCAGGCGGTATTGTACAACCCGGCAAGCGCCCGATACCAGAGGGGATAGGAAACCGCAGTGGTCCAGTACGAGATCGGCTTAAATCCCTTGTCCAGCGCGTACTTGACGGCAGCGTTGTCCTTCCCACCGAACACGTAGATGTTGTAGACCGGCCGGTCGATGAAGTCCTTGGTGGCTTCCTGTGCCTTGGCACTGTTGATGGCGGTGAACATGTGCAGTCCGGATTGCATGCGTCGCTCGGCTTCCTTCTGACAACGCTCGATCTGTTCGGGTGTGCCAGGCTCGTCCACGCCGTAGTAGTACAGGTCCGGGAAGCCCATCGCCTTGGCTTCTTCCACCTGCTTCGGCGCCGCGCTGTCCGGCCAGTGCATGATGCACGGGTCTTCCGTCATCCCGGCCTCCTGCGCGTATTTCATGGTTGCTTCTCCACCGTAGAGCGTCGCGGCATTGAGACCGTGCCGGACGCGATCTTGCAGTTCCGCAAGGTAGCGTTCCGGGGTCACGTAGTTCTCCCTTGCAGTCCAAAGAGGTTGGGAGGGCCAGTAGATGCTGTAGTAGCCTTCAACGGCCTTGAGGTCGATCGGCAGCACTTCCAGCTCGACGAGCAAGTCTTGTTGACCGGCACTGCCTCCTCTGAATCGGGCCTTCCCTTTGTACGTTCCGGCAGGATGTCCCTCAGGAACGTGTGCCGTCAACAAGAACTGACGGCTCTCATGAGCGGCGATGCTCGTGACACAAGTTCCTCCGCCGTACCCTCCCTGTTTACCCTTGGGCGGCAGGTCCGTTCGATCATCCCTCAATAGCAAGCCCGGGCACAAACCCCGCTGCCCCTCTGGCTCCCCAAAGAACACGAGCGGCCGGTTGCGCAGATGCACGACGCGGAGATCAATCTCCGACGCTGCCACCTTCTTCCCCTGCGGACCGATGAGTTCGGAGAGCGAAACATTCAGCGTTCCGACGGACTTCAGCGCCCGTGCGACAAACGCGCTGCTGGTGTACTGGTTCGCCGCGCCCCACAGTGGTAATTTTTCGATCATCCGGGCTGGCGAGGGGACATCATCGTTGAGGGAATCCGAATAAGGGGGGAGACTGGCAACGACAAACCCCGCGCTCCCCGCGAGCCCCTTCAGTGCGGTGTCATCCCGGTACTTGCGTGGCACCCGAACCTGCGGTTTCACAACGGGATCGGGCAATGCGTCCTTGGACGGATCAAAGGCGGCATCGGTCGTCAGCGCCGCTGCGTCGAACATGGTCCCGCGGACATCTATGTCGATGTGGTGTGGGCCCCTGGGGATATCCATCATGCCGCAATGGAGCCAGACGTACTTCCCGCCGCCTCCGCCTCCCTTGCCAGAACCCAGCGGTTTCTCATCGACGGTAATCGTGAGCGCTCCATACCCTCCGTACTTGCGCGCCCACACGTAATAGATTCCGTCGGCAGGAATGTCAGCCACCCAGGTCAGCAAACCGCTCTTCCAGGCGCTGTACCCATCCAGCGACTTCGTCCCGCCGTACTCAGCGCCATTGGGATACAACCCCCACGCGGGCATGAGGGACTTACCGGTGGTCCAGAGCGTGGTGGGATCGGCGGCGGAGGGTGTTCTGATGATTGACAGGCAAAAAGCGGCGACCCCGAGCGAAGCAAACCAAGAACGTTGTGGAAGCATCACAAGCACCTCGCGAGTTTCTGACATTCCAAGCGCACCGCAATTATATCGGAAATGGTGTTCAGTGACCAGCGCCTCGCGTCTTTATCCGCGATGCCGGGCGCAGAACTGATATCCGTCATCCTCGGACAGTCATTGGTCCTGCCCCTTCGGGGCGAATTATTCGGGTCGCGCGCCTTTGTCCTCCGCGGCGCCGTGCGACAGTCGCTTCCAGATCGCCACTTGGATGGCCATTCCCGCAACCAGCACAATGAAGCACAGGATAAACGGGGCCCGCAATCCGAAGTGTTCAGCGGCAAGGCCGCTGAGGAAGGGACCGCTCACAAACCCAAACCCAATGAGGAATTCGTGGAAGCCGGTGCTGGCGCCTCCGCCGCGTGTGGCTTCGAGACCGTAAAACAGACTGCACGTGTAGGTCATCCCACGCCCCAATCCTATCAACGCCATCGCCACCCCCAGTACCGCCGGCTGATCCCCGAAAACGACCACCAGCAGACCCAGTAAGGTGACACACTGCATTGTCATAAGCGGGCGCATCCGATAGTGCCAGTTCCGCGTGCGTGACATCAGGTAGAAAGTTACTCCCTGTGCCACGGTGACCGCGGCAATCACCAGCCCGATCGTGCGATCGTCGATCGTGAGTGATCGCGCGAGCTTGGGAAACAGCCCGGCGATGGACGCGCCGATGAACCACATCACGAAATTGCCGATCCACGCGATCTGAAGGAATGCCTTCGCGCGAAGAGACGGCTCATCGGTTTCCCCACTGTGAGACTCCTGCAGGCTTCGGGCGTATTCGGAACGCGGAATACCTCTCCTTGTTGCGTACGCAAAGAGCGCGATGGTGAGGAGGTTCAGCACGGTCAGCAGATGAAGACCCGGAACGGCGCCCCATACTTTCAGATACCCGCCGCTGCCGACGCCGGTGGCGATGCCAAGGGTCCAACCAACGTTGAAAAATCCCATGTTGCGGCTGGTCAGTCGGTTATCATCACGGGAATGCAGCAGTGTCTCGAAAGTGGGCCAGAAGACTCCCGCCCCTAATCCCGCAATCAGGCATAGATGAGTCAACGTTTGCGGAGTCTTTGCCAGCGAGGAGACGAAGATGTAGCCGGTGAAGAGACTGAGCCCGATCATGCCCAGCGCTCTTCGGGAGAGGTGGTCGAGCACCGCTCCCGATGAGAGAGTAGCTACGCAGTATGCAATGCCCCATGTGGTTCCCAAGAGGCCCAACTGAAACGACGATGCACCGAGGTCCTGCGCATGGAGGTTGACCACCAGAGCCGCGCCGGTGATGGAGCAATCAAACAGGAAGGGGATAACGAACAGGTAGCGGGGAGGAATCATTGTGGAGAATCTCTGTGCCTCTCGCAAACAGATGGAGTAGCACGGCAGCAAACCCGCGGCCGTCGGGCGATTTCCCTACATCGGATTGGCCCACGGGCGAGTAGCGGCCGCAGCAAACGGCAAATAGCCGTGCGATCCGGCAGGTCAGTAGGGCGCTCATGGGATATCACCTTGCCGGGGTCGTGCGACACCACTGCGAGCGCAGCCACGCGACGGTTTCGCTGAGGTCGTGGTCGGTGGCGAGGCGCTCCAACTGCGGCAACTTGCCAACCGCATCGAGAGGAATGTTTTCTCCGGGAGGGAAGAGTATTTGCACTCGGTGATACGCGTCGCCCAGAAGCTGGCTGCACTGGAAATCACTGATGCCGGAGACCCCATCCATCAGGATGCGAATGAGAGGCGATGCCCACTGCGCCAGTCCCCAGTCGAGATTCTTCCTACGGATGTAGCTCGGCGACACGCCCGTTCCCAGAGAGAGAAGTCGGATGTCTTCCACAGCAGGAGGGCATGGACGTCGACGGTCCAGCGCCTGCGCCAGCGCGCACAGGCTGGGATTGTTGGCGAACACCCCACCGTCGATGTAGCCGTCCGCCGACGGAAAGTAGGTCGGCGCGGCGCTGGTGTAGAGAGCCACGTCGCGAGCGAGACGGTCGCCGTCGGAATCGGCCCCGGGGAAGTTATGGAATATCTTTGGCTTCCAGCTTCTGGACGAGGGATCACGCTCTTCGTTGTCCAGGTCAAACGCGGTCACCATCACGCGCTTGCCAAGCTGCGAAAGCGGTCGTTCACCAAATGCCTGTTGCAGTTGCTTGCGGAGTTCCCTGTTCGAGTATTCTGCCCCGACGGTCTTGCCGAGGTCGCGCACGTCGTCCCAGAGGGAATCATCCAAAATGCGCCCGCCCTTCTCCGTATACAGAGTGGCCAATTCCTCCAGACTCAGTCCCGCCGCAATCCCCAGGGCGAGGATGCCGCCCGTGGATGTCCCGGCAATGAGATCACACTGAGCCAGCCAGTCTTCCAGGCCGCTCACCGCGCATAGACGCTGCATCAACCGAATCGGGACGATGCCGCGTATCCCTCCGCCGTCGATGGAAAGGATGCGGTACACAAACACGATGCACCTCCACTATGCGTGCAAGATATCACGCCATGCGGCAAAAAGAAACGGAAACTCCCTTGCGAGAGTCTCCGCTCAATTCCCAACCTTCCCGCCTCGGGCATTTGCGCTCAGTCGCCCGACGCGCGTGTCCACATTCCCCCGGAGGTGTCACGCAACCACTTCACGTGACCATCGAAGAAGCCGAAGTTTGCGCCGTCGCTGTGCCGTTTGTACATGGTGCAACCCGACATGCTGCTGTCGTTTGTGCGACCGTAGCACTGGTTTTCAGTGCCATCGAAGATCCACAGATTACCCGCCGGATCTGCAACGTCAGCCAGATGCACGCCCCACGGGGCCGCCTCGTAGGTTTGCCACACGCCATTGCTGCCAAGAGCGTTCAGCGTGTAACTGTAGGCCCGAACCGTGGGGTTGGCCGTGGCGTCTGGAACCGTGTTGTTCTGGGACGAAGGGCAAACCCAGATCTGCACACTCTTGATATAAGTAGGTCGTCAAAAATACTGTCCCATAGTTCCCGAAAAGGTAGTGGGGGGTTATGCTATTTGATAGTTTGATTCGGTAATGGCAATCCCCCCGGACTTGTTCCGGGGGAAGGTTAGGTTCACGCTACAACCCGGACGCCGCGCAACCTCTTCTTCAATCCCCCCGGACTTGTTCCGGGGGAATGTTAGGTTCGCGCTACAACCCGGACGCCGCGCAACCTCTTCTTCAATCCCCCCGGACTTGTTCCGGGGGAATGTTAGGTTCGCGCTACAATGCCGGACAAGAGGGGCTTTCCACTCCTCCGGTTAGCGTGGTTCTAACCATCCCCCGAAACAAGTTCGGGGGGATTCTGTCTGTCGCCTCCCGCCGTTAGCGTGGTCCTAACCTTCCCCCGAAACAAGTTCGGGGGGATT
>Ga0210051_1002262_pt1 | contig 19405 bp, 13 predicted proteins | sample CryGey092014_all_FD_185464 | JGI IMG/M metagenome (GOLD analysis project Ga0210051, IMG submission 185464) | Groundwater microbial communities from aquifer - Crystal Geyser CG23_combo_of_CG06-09_8/20/14_all (SPAdes) (version 2) | ecosystem: Environmental > Aquatic > Deep subsurface > Groundwater... | reverse complement strand
CGAAAATGGTTTTCGCGCTAGAACGCATGCATCGTTAATCAAAAACTTCGCAGGAAAATTATCAGTCCCGTCAATTACAAAATCGTAATCAGAAATCAGCTCGGCAATGTTTGATGAATTTACAAATAAATGATGCGTCTTCACTTCAATGTCGGGATTCAGCGAGGTCATCTTCTCTTTCGCTGATTCCACTTTTGGTCTGCCGATGTCGGACGTAAAATGAATTATCTGCCTCTGCAAGTTCGATAGCTCAACATTATCTGAATCGGCGATTCCTATTCTGCCGACACCTGCGGCAGAGAGATAAAGCGCAGCTGGAGAGCCGAGTCCGCCTGTTCCAATGACAAGCACTTTGCCGTTAAATAATTTCTCCTGCCCTTCGATCCCAACTTCTTTCAAAAGAATATTTCTGCTGTACCGCTCTAGTCTTTCATCTGTAAGTTCAATCATCAGCTCAACCCCTTTTCAATATCATCTATCAAGTCCTCGACATCTTCAATTCCAACCGAAAGCCGGATAAGAGTATCGGGCACTCCCATCTTGGCCCGTTCCTCCGGAGTATATTCGCAAAAGATAGTCGATGCAGGATGAATGACAAGCGTCTTGTTGTCGTTTATGTTCGTCGCACGGCGAATAACATTTAACTTGTCCATGAACTCAAAGCATTTTTCCTTGCTTTCGAGTTCTATGCAAAGAATGCCTCCAAAGCCGCGTGGAAAGAGTTTCTTCGCATTTTCATGCCACGGAGACGACTTCAAACCAGGGTAATTTACTCGGCTAATTTTAGAATGAGTTTCAAGAAATTTGGCAATGGCGAGAGCATTGGCGGCAGAGCGTTCAACACGCAGACTTACAGTCTCAAGTCCCAGACTTTGGAGATAGGCATGATGTGGAGCCATGCACGCTCCGATGTTTCGATAAACCTCGCGGCGTAAATAAAGAATGAGAGCATGAGGGCCGTAGCGTTTCGCCCAATCAGCCAGCTTGGAATTTCTTTCCCAATCGAAAATTCCGTTGTCGATAATTAGTCCTCCTACAGAAGTTGCTCCGCCTGAAATGACTTTTGTCGAAGACAGCACTTCCACATCGACTCCGAATTTTTTCGAATCGAAGAGATATAAAGAAGTCACAGTCGTATCGGCAACGACCGGCACTCCGCGTCTGTGAGCAATTTCAGCTATTGCTCCGATGTCAACGACTTGAAGCTGAGGATTTGTAATTGTTTCTAAAAAAACCATTCCGGTATTTTCGTCAATGCTTTCATCAAGCGTCTTGGGTTTTTCAAAATCAACATATCTCACTTCAAGTCCCCACGGTTTGAGTGTGCGTTCAAAGAGCGAATATGTATTTCCAAATAAAAATCGGGAGGTCACAACATTCTTTCCGGATTTGAGAAGAGTAAGCACAAGATTCGAAATTGCCGCCATGCCTGAAGAAACTGCAAGAACTCCATTTGCTCCACTAACCCGCTTCACTCTGTTCTCAAAATCTTCAACCGTAGGATTCGAGATACGTGAATATGAATGTCCCGGTCTCTTTCCTTCGAACGCCATTTGAATGTCCTTTGCTGTTTCGAATTCGAAAGCGACATTATCGTAAACAGGACTTCTTAAAGTTCCGTGAGGATCTTTGTGAGATAGCGGAGTATGAATCGCGTTTGTGGTAAATCCCTTCATCTTCCTCCTCCCATGAAATAAACAAAGTCAATCGAATCGCCATCTTTTAATTTTTTAGAAATGAAATGCTCCGAAGGCAAATACTCTTCGTTTAATTGCACCGTCACTGTCTCTGGAGATTTTACTCCTTCCGACAACATAATATCTGAAACAGACAAATCGGTTCTGTCTATCTCTTGGGCATCTCCATTCAGAAAAATCTTCATCAACCAACCTCCGGTTTTATAATTCGATACATATTTATCGTTAATCTACATTATGTCATCAGATAAATAATGTTTTGTCAATAGGAATAATGATGATAATTTATGAACTCAAGTGATACTTATCACTAAATAATAACGGCATATAAAATTCCTCGTAATTCATGTTAAATCAGTAATTAATATCTAATATTCAGAAATAGCTGGAAATTCGATGAGTTGTACCAGCTATACACTTTTCGATATTTTTCTTATTCCCGATCAAGAATAAATTTGTTTTCGCACGAGTTATTCCCGTATATAAAATCTTCCGTGTTAAAAGGTTTGCTCCTGTTTCAAAAGGTTCTTGTATGAATAATGAAACATTCTCGAATTCCGAACCCTGACTTTTATGTACAGTTATTGCAAATCCTGTTTCATAATTTCTTAGAGACTTCAGCCGAAAAAATTCTACAGTGTCACTGCGAATAAACGCCGCCAGTTTCTCATCTTTTTCACCGTTCAAAATAATTCCTCGGTCACCGTTGAAGAGTTCATTTCTGTAGTCGTTCTCGAGTATGATGATGGGAGTTCCCGGCGGCAATAAATTTCTTTGTCCCTTATCCCGCCACGAATCCAGATACATCTGCATCATGTAATCATTCAAATTTCTTCTTCCATGTATTCCTTCATTGTAAATTGACAACACCTGAGACCTCACCGATCTCTCAATTAAATCTTTAATCTTTTCATTCGATGAATCAATTCCATCACACTGGAGTTTATCAACCTCATCTATGTAGCTCGATTGTCCATTCCCGAAATACAATTCCATCCACTCTTTCAATATTTCAGCAATTTCTTTTTCGTTGAGCTCGGAAGAGTCAATCCAGAGCATCTTCGAAACCTCATCCTCATTCTTGATGCTTTTTGTTTTGGTAAATAGTGAAAGCAAATCGTCCGCTTTCTTTCCGTCACGTACAGCTTCTGCCGCAGGGGCGACTGCACTTCCCATGCGGTAATTCTTCTTCAATATGACAATATTTTTTTCCGTATCGCACAGCCAAGAGAAGCTCGAACCGCACCCGACAGGCGAAAGCTGATCTTTGTCTCCAATTAATATCAGTCTCGAGGAATCCGGCAAAGCTTTCAGAAGAGCATCCATCAGAAAAGCATCAATCATGCCTGCTTCATCGATTATGACGAAATCAGCATCGAGCCGAACTTTTTCGTTTCTTCCAAATGAATTCGACGATGGCGAATAATTTAAAATTCTATGAATGGTTTGAGCCTCGATATCTATCTTTGCTCTGTCATCTGAAATAACAGACTGAGAATTTCGAATGCACTCCGTGATTCTATATGCGGCACGGCCGGTCGGAGCTCCGACTATGATTCGTTCTTCCGCAACTCCAAGCTTATGCAATAAATTTATCAATTTAGAAATGATGTATGTCTTGCCCGTTCCAGGTCCGCCGGATATCAGAGTTAATCTATTGAACAACGGAGCAACCAGAGCAGATTCCTGTTCGAGATTGCTATTCTTAGTCGAACTGAAAAACAATTTAAGTTTCTCTGAATCAATTAACTTATTATCAGGCAGAGTAGGCTCGCCAAACTTCTCCTCAAGCATAGTTCTGAAGCCTTCACTCAATCTGCTATCCACTGCCGCATAACGCTGAAACGCAATGAATTCTCGTCCGTCATCCCGATGAGTCAACACCAGAGGTTTCATCTCTTCTGCATTATTTGAAATCAACTCGCTGTACCTGTCTCTTTTCAGTCCTTCAAAAAGTTCATCTACAAGAGCCGTTGATCTTGAGGATTCTTTAATAACTTCATTGAATTTTGAGAGCAGTAATTCTTTCTGCAAAGGAAGAGAAAGATTTCCGTCTCTGACAGAGTCGAACAAAATTCGGAGAATAATTTTCATTGAATCATCGCACTGCCCTGTTAACAGAGAAAGATCTTCAATAGTTTTTTCTTCAAATAATAATTCAATTTCGGATTTCATTCTTTATTCACTATCTGTTTTGAAATACAGAACACCTGATCTCAGATCATCAGGCTTCAGTCCGCGCATAAAAACATAATACATGCCGCCAAATTCTTTCTCATATTTAAAATTTTTAATTCTTGCTGAAAACCATTTTTTTGCCGCGGATAAATAAACGTCCCGCTGAATATCATATCTATTTCGTATTATCTCCGCCTGCAACGAATCATAAGAATAATCAGCTATCAAATTAGATTTCCAATCAAGAAGGTAATACTTGCCATCAAGCCTGAAGACGAGATCAATCTTTCCTGTCATCATACTTTCCGAGCTCGATGCTTCCAGAAAATCTACCTCTGAAATTCTGTCACGCTTCGGAATCTCGGCAAGGCACTTTCCTTCTTCCAAAAATTTCACCCGCAAACATGACCAAATTATACCAGCTATCTTTTCAGTATCAGCTTCTCTCTCTTCGTTCGACTGAAAATAAATATCCTGATTTCTGATGATACATTCTCTAACTTTTTTATCAGCAATAGCGTCTCGATAATCTTTAAAAGCCATGAATCTTTCGTATTCGAGTTCTTCCATAATTTTGTGAAGCATCAAACCTGTCTTACGACCTGGCCGTAAATCTTTTTCAGAATTAGGTCCAACAATTATATTCTCTTCATATTCATCTTTTTCAAATTCAGATATTGATGTCTCTTCAAAATATATTTCGTTTCTTATCATCGAAGAAAAAGAATTCATACGGCGAATTCTTTCCGACAATTCCGGCTTTGTTAACTGAATCCGGCTGAAATCAATTGCAGTTGCTTTTTCTTCCGGTATTTCGCAATCATCTAATATCATGCTTTTTGTATAACACGATTCATTCGGCAATACTATTTTTTGAAGATTATTCTTAACAAAATTTACCATAGGGCCCGGAGAATGTTGCTTCTCACATATTATCTTCGGCACATAAACTCTGAATATTGCCCGTGTGAATGCAACATAATAAAGTCTTCTCTTCTCATAATCATCCTCAATCTTTAATATTCCATCGCTGGAAGAAGACAAATCCATCGCAAGTTTGCTGACGCCTTTTTCACCAGCGTGAAAAGGAAGAGTCTGTAACTGATGTTTTGATGTGATGCCTCCTGCAATAAAAACGATTGGGAATTCCAATCCTTTGCTGACATGAATTGTCATAATCATTACTTTTGGAATATCACTCTCTATTCTGTAAAGGTCTTCTTCATCTTTTTCGATTTCATTTCTGCTGAATTCATTAAGCAGCTCATCATAAATGTCCTTCCATACCGACCTACGACCTGATAACTTCGATTCAAGGTATTCAATAACCTGTCTATAATTCGAAATTCTTCGCTCTCTGTCCTGATACACAGCCACTCGGCTGATCAATCCAGAATCGTCAATAATCTCCTGAAAAGCCGCTCCAATCGGCATAACGTCAAGAAGACTTCGCCATTTATTCAACTTTTCTTTTGCCGAATTAAATACATTTTCTTCGGCAATACCGACACCCGTTAAAGAGAAAAACGAAGTGAGAAATGCTTTTTTGCAATGAGAATCATTTCCTTGATTACTAAGTGCGGCGAGAAGATACAGGATCTCTTGAGATTCTCTTGAATGAAAGATTCCCGTTTTTTTGTACAGCATGCATGGAATATCATGAGCTTTAAAAGTTTCTTCAAGCTCATTTGCCTCATTCCATGTTGAGATTAGAACCGCAATATCACTAAGTCTCAATCTTCTCTTTATCCTCTCCTTATAATCACAAAACTCGGCAATAATGGGAGGGTCCTTCGTGATTTCCAAAATCTTCTTCGCAATAAATTCGCCGAACTGAGCTTTTGCATCTCTTCCTGAAGAATTTATTTCGACCGCATTAAAAGAAGGATCAGAACTTTTTTTATCCAAAAAAGCATAAGGCCGCTTCTCCTCATCAGCAGACTTGACTGGAATATAAACTTTTTCTTCAAACCAACCATCAGAAAATAAGTTGTTAAAACATTCAATAAGCTGAGTAGGATGTCGATAGGTTATCGAGAGCGAATAGGTCTTACCTCCATTTTCAGAAATTTCATTCGCCGCCTCAAAATAACTCTCGATATCAGCTCCTCTGAATCTATAAATCGATTGTTTGGGATCCCCAATTAGAAAAATTTTGTGCTCCTTGTCTTCAAGAAAAATGCTTCTAAATATACTCCATTGAATTCCATCTGTATCTTGAGCCTCATCGATAAGCACATAATTAAATCGCTCTTTCAATAGATTTTTTAAATCGGAAGAGCGTGATATCGCGGATTCCACTTCTAAAATCATGTCTTGATAAGTCATCCAGCCTCGAGAGATTTTTATAGCGTCAGCTGTTTCGCGCGTTCTCTTTATCAATTCCATATGAGATGACATTTGAAAATTTGTTATTGCCTTATGCAAACCTTCCAGCTTTGAAGAAAGCTCGGGAACTTCAGGCGCAACTGAATCAAGATTAGAACCTGATTTATTCCATTTGTCAGGAATGATGCACAAATAAGAGTTATCTTCAAAACGTCCATACGAAATAGATTTTGAAAGTCGAATAAATGATATTGCAAATTCAATCCAGCTTTTTGATTCCTGCAATTCACTACACAGAGGAGAAAGAATTTTTTCGACAATGCTTTTTCTTGATGAGGCATTGAAATTTAATAGTGAAAATCTCTGAACAAAATTACTAAATTCTTTAGTATCTCTCCATTCAAAAAGTTTTTTTATTATCTTTTGGATTTCTTTTAAATACTCATCAGGTTTTAAAAGCGAAGGCAATAAAGTTATCCATGACGGAATATATTTTTGCGATAGCTCGAGTATTCGTTCATCAAACTTTTGTCCGAATCCATAAAGCTCGAGTATCTCTTCAGAACTGCAGCCAAACAAATTTATTTCCCGCCAAAAATGAGATTTGAGTTCTTCAAAAGCATCGCTGAGCACTTGTTTATCGTCGATCAGGGTTCTATCAGGAGCAGCTCCTGTTTCAAATGGAAATTCATTCAGGATTTTATTGCAGAATCCATGAATGGTAGATATGTTTGCTGAACGAAAATTATTAATAGTTTCATCTAAAAAGTGCCGCAGTTCACCGGAATTATTTCCGGTTGCGCTCATTTCACGAATCCTTTCAGAAAGCCTTCTTCTTATTCTATCGCGCATCTCTGCCGCAGATTTTTCTGTAAATGTCACAGCTAGAATCTTTTCTATTGGAAGTCGTTTTTCGACAAGTATTCTGAGAAAAAGATTTTCCAGAGTATATGTTTTTCCCGTGCCGGCTGACGCTACAATTATGCCATTAGAATCGAGGTCGATTTCCATTGGTGACTGAATGGAAATTAATGTTTCAGACATCAATGCCGCTCCATTCAAGCAAAGGCTTCACAAGAAGCATAAATCTTGAAAGCGCATCAGAAGGCACATTCAGGTTCAAAATCAAAAGCATCGGAGTTCTAGCGCTTTTTTCATATTTTTCATATATTAATTCTATCAATAATTCTCTGTATGATTCCTGAGAATAAACAAGGTCAGATTTAAAAACCTTTTTGTAAAAAGTTTTGTCAAGCAACGCATCCCATGGTAGAAAATCATTCCAACTTGCCGTCTCATAACTTCGAATTAAATTATCCATGTATCCGCCGGCTGATTCATTTGTAATGCAAAATGAATATTTTTTCATTTTATCAGGGCAAAGAAGATTGATATCCAACTGATCAGCTAAAGTTTTATTTCCCGAAGCCTTTAGCGCAATAAAGCCGAGTAAAGAATCAAGAATATTGGATTCAATTATAGAATTAGACTGTTTACGCCATGAAAATGCTACCGTCATCGAATGGTCTTTATACTGAAAAAAAGATGGAATCGTACCTTCTAAAAACATTTTTTGATTATCAGAAGTTAAAAATTCCAGAGCCGAAAGCTGATATTTTTTTTCCGAACACATTTTTTTTAGGCCAGATCGAGATACGTTCCCGAAGACCATATCGACCGGTGTTTCATAAACATTTTTATTCTCTAACAATCCGGCAATTCTTGATTCGACTTCATTCATAATATCTAAAAAAGAAAATCGCGCAAAGAAACCTGCCGGGGTCTTTGAAGCAGATCTGAAGTTAGAATAAAGAATTTCAGTTCTATTCCGCAATCTCTCGATAAATTTTTCATCATCGATTTTATTCAGTTCATTTAGTGAGACCCTGACAGCATTTTCGACTAATTCATGTTTGATTCTGCTCTCTACTTCAAAAGGCTCAAAATCAAGCAGTGCGGAATCTTCCTTTTCTTCATAATGCTCATTAATTTCAAGTCTTGACCTCAATAGACCTTCGACCGGATTATTCAAAAAATCCTTCAGCCATGAAATATAAATTTTTTTCGATTCTTGAGACATTGATTTATTAACATCTGCCTCTGTTAAAACAGTTTGCTCCTGTGGAAGATTCAACACTTTTATTACTTCAAAATCTTCCTTTCTGAACACGCCAAAAATATCCGGAAATTTATCCGCTTCATCTCCTAAATATCGTATGCTATATGGAGATATTGGAACTTGAACGAATTTCCCATCCCAAGGAAAAATAGAGTGCAAAATCTCCGCAACTGCCGCAGAAGGAAATATTTCTCTATCACTTTGAAGGTCGCGGCATGTATAACTCAAATACAAATAATCACCTGCATTACGTATGCTATGAGCAAGTCTTGAATAATCCCTGAGTTCATAAGTAGATTTATTATCTATTAAAGATTCTGAAGAAAGATCCGGCTCCAATTTTTTTTCATTTGAAGGAAATGAATCTTCGTCCAATCCTAAAATGCAAAGAACTCTGAATGGAACTCCATGAAGCGTCTCCATATTTCCTACAGCTACTCCGTCCACAAAAATTCTTTTTGTTCCAAGCGCAAGATAATTTAATTTATCCCTTAGAAAATAAGTCACTTCTTCAATACCAAGTTTTATCCGTTCTTCACTCGCTTGATTCCATTCATCAAGCAGGCGAATCATTTTTGTTGAAGCTGATTCCTCCAAAATATTTTCTTCAGGTAAAGTCAGAAAGATTGAGGCGAGTCTCTTCAACTTTTCCGCCCACATTTTGGGCGTTAGCCGGCAATTGGAAATTTGTTCGAGTTCCTTGAAAAGCAAAGATAAAATATTGTTCAATTTCAAAACAACAGTTTCATCTTCAGTTTCGAATGGGACAAGTTCTTTGTAGCTGATCTTTTGTGCAGTCTCCTCCAGAGGTCTCGGTTCCATTATTTTCCCCAATCTCAATCTCATTAATCCCTGTTGCCATGTAAACTCTTTAAGCTCTTCAGCATTTGCTTTTTTCCGTGACGTTGCATCTAAAAAACGAAATATTCCGAGCTCACATATCAAATTTTTTATACTTACGATTTCAGATTCTGAAATATTAAATCGCGCCGAAAAGCATTTGTTAGACAATAAAGCAACAACTTCTGCCCGCGTATAATTTAAGCCGGGAAGCTCGAGCAGTTTAATAACTGCTGAATAGTAGTCGCTTTCGCGTGCGATTCCGACTTGAGCAAAAGGAATCTCAGCGCCTCTTCTTGAAAACACTGATTTCAAGACATCAGCATAACGAATTGTATCGGTGCATATAATTCCTACTTCATGAGGTTTCAAAGTTTTATCTTTAGAAAAACGATAGAAGAGATAATTTGCAAGCGTCTCAACTTCTCTCACTATGCTCGGTGCGGCAACAAATCTGATTCTGTCGCCAGTATTTTCACCTCTGCCCTTCTCCAAAGTGGAGAGAAGAAAATGATTATTGCCCGCAGATGAGCAGATATCCGAACTGTTAAAAATTACTTTAGAATCAGGATATGCCTCTGCAACTTTCTGAATCAGAAATAAATCTCTTTTCTCAAATTCCAGTTCACTATGCTTCTTGCCAGAGTCATAAGAAATCGGAAGATATAAATTTATATTTAAAATTGAGCTTATTTGAATCAATGCCGGATGAAAAATAACTCCTTCATCATCTGTAGCAAAGAGATGTATTGTCGTATTCAGTCGTTTTTTTAATGATTGATTATTTTTAGCTCTTCGAATTAATTCCTCCGTCCCAGTAAAAACGCCATCTGAAAAGATGCTGTCGAATAACTTCTTTTGCGCCTTTTCTATTCTTTTAGCTTTTTTATTTGAGTCGTCAAAGTAATATTTTCCATTTCGCCAAGCACTCCAAAGCTCAGGAAAAGTGAGTGGATAATCATAAATAATATCCGCAAGTTGAGAAACGACTGAACAAAGTCGTTTCTTCCGGCCTTCTTCTTTCGCATTTATGTAATTAAAATATTCTCCATCGGTAAGATTGCTCATCTCTGCAAAAATTTTAAACAACACATCCGCCCTGGAAATTATTTTATCATTCATAGCATCCAATAATGCTGAAATACAAGATTCAATTTGCTGTGATTCAATATTTATCGCAATCCCGAATTTTTTTGCGTATTCGATTTTAAACCATCTTTGAATCTGCGGATTCCGAAACACAATTTGCGGGCTATAAAAAGGATCTTTAATAGAATTAAATTCATCTTTGATATTTTGAGAAGCAATATCAAAAAGTTTATGTAAAGAAGTCGAGGTGTGAATATTCAACAGCTTTCAACCTCCGTTTCACATAACTTTTTTTGTTTTCTCTGCCCTATTCCGCTTCTTCCCACAAAACCTCGAAATATCTTTTTAAGTCCGAGACAGAAGTCTCTTCAGAAACAATTGCATTAATCTCATGGTAGCGCCTGAAGCCTCCGAAACCCCAATTCATAGAGCCTACTGTCGCAATATCATCAACAATCAAAAGTTTCGCATGAGAAATTACATCAGATCTGTCGAACTTCACTTTTACTCCAGCCGCTTTCAAATAATCTGCTGTCTTTTTATTAAGGCTGTTGGTCTTCTCACTAAAATTACTTTCTTCTGCTCTTTCAAGAACAACTCTGACTTCAACTCCTCTACGCACCGCATCTCTCAAGAGATTGAATGCGCGAGTCGGCGGGCTCATCGGATCATCTAAGTATAAGCTGGTTCCGTACATTTGAAGATCAATACTCTTCTTCGCAGACTCAACCAATTTCATTAAGGCCTCTTCAAATGTTCTATCAAAATGCAATTCAAAATTTTCAATTCTTACCGGTTGCAATCCGGCAGGCTCACTCGGCGCCGCTCTCAAGCGCATTGCATAATCATAACAGGCATTGCCTACAAGAGAATCGTCCACTCTCATATCAGTTTCATGATTGTAGAGAATAGATTGCGGAGAAAAATTCGTTGAGCCGAACAAAACTTTTTTTCTATCCACAAGAATCATCTTTGTGTGCACTCTGGAATCCGAGTTATCTAGCTCTGCCTCGATTCCATTTCTTTCAAGATAAGGAATTGATTTATGCGAAGCTTTAGGCTCGTCATCAAGCCATACTCTTACGCGTACACCGCGTTTTACTGCTCTGACAAGAGCTTTTTGGATTTTATCAACCGCTTTGCCATACGAATATTCGAACTGCACAATATCAATTTCTTCTTCCGCACCATCGATAAGTTCAAGCGCAGTCTGAAGATAATACGTATCCCACAACGCGCTTGTCTTACGTGAACCTACGCCGGAAGGAGAAGGAACAACCAACCTCTCCTGTGTTTCGCTTTGAAGATGAACTCGGCTATTGGAAGCACCGCAGGCAGTACTAACAAAGATTAAACTGCAAATTAAACTCAATATGAAATTATTTTTCGATTGTCTCATTTCGTCAACCGAGCGAGCCAATCGCACCACGATTTAATTCCATCACCTGTGCGGGAAGAGACCCGCATTAGCTCCACAGTGAATCTGATCCTATGAATATCAGTTTCAGCTCTTGAAAAATCAAAATCCGTATACGGAGCAAAATCGATCTTCGACAAAAGAACCGCATCAGCTCCGGAAAATATTTCCGGATATTTTGAAGGTTTATCCGCGCCTTCTGCTATTGACAGAACAACCACACGTTTTGTTTCTCCTAAATCAAACGCGGCAGGACAAACCAAATTGCCGACATTCTCGATAAAAAGAATGTCCAGCTCATCCAGAGAAAAATGCTCCAGCGCATGAGCAATCATGTGCGCATCTAAATGACAAACCCGTCCCGTCTGTATTTGATGCACAACAACTTTTTTTCTTGCCAAACGTTTCATGTCTTCATCGCCGGTCAGGTCGCCGGTAATGATTCCGATTCGAAAATTATCTTTCAATTCGTCCAATGTTTTCGAAAGAAGCGATGTTTTGCCGGCGCCAGGCGAGCCCAAAATATTTACAGTAACTATTTTTTTCTTCCGGAATAATTCTCTGTTCTTTGCCGCAAGTTTTCTGTTTTCTTCCAGCAGATCAAAGCCCAAATCCACTTTTTTATCATGATTGTGAATGTGTTCATGCTCGTGTTCATGCACACTCATATTTTTCCCGGCTTCAGGTTGGCCGCAACCGCATGACTCACACATCTTTTTCCTCCATTTCAAAACTCACCGCAAACATTTCGTTTCCTGAAACCAATTTCTTCGAATATGAGCCGCAATAAGGACACGCATCCAAACCCATTGTATCAGAAAATTCTTTATCGCAGTCAGAGCATTTCGATACTGCAGAGATCTCTTCAATCTTCAACGCATCTTCAGAAATAATACTTTCTTTTATTCCGACAGAAAAAGCAAACTTGAATGCTTCGACTGATACACCGCTCAAACTGCCTATCTTCAGATTTATATTAGTTATTTTTGACGCGCCTCTTTGTTTTGCTTCTTCCTCAATCCTAGCGATAAAATCAGAGGCAAGGCTCCATTCATGCATCTCTAGTTTTTCTTCCACGGCGAGACTGCGGCGCGAAATCCGACAAGTTCACTCTTATAATCGCCGTAACCAAAAGATCGAGAGGTTATTCCATAACCGTTCAGAATATCTGCGCCTAAACCTTCCCCTCTAATAACATGTCTGCTTCCGTTAGCGGGTCCTTTTGGATTCGAAATCTGCGAACTCGAATAATAATTCTCGTCATAAAAATCCGAGCACCACTCGAGAGCATTTCCGGCAAGATCTAAAATTCCATAGGAACTCGCTCCGCGGGAAAACTTTCCTACAATTCTAACTCGTCCGGTAAAATTTCCCGCTGTGCTGCGCCAAGTATTTCCCCAAGGATAACGACGTCCCGACAAACCGCGGCTAGATAGCTCCCATTCCGCTTCTGTCGGCAGACGCATCCCGCTCAGCTTGCACCATCTGTCAGCATCACTCCATTCTAAATTAGTTACAGGATAATCATCTCTGCCGCGCTGTAGCATCTGCCTCGGCAAAGGCGCAGAATTAAAGTGGCGGTATGTCACCTCGGTCTTTCCTATCCAGAACGGCGATAGCCTGACTTTATGTTGAGGATGCTCGTCATTCATTCCCATTCCTTCTGGACTTCCCATCCAGTATTCGCCTCCAGATACCAAAATTAATTCATAACCTGTTCCAACATGTTTTATTCTCTTAGGCAGATTAAGTTTAGGATCGCGTTCAGTTCCTACAGCAATAAAGCCGAACGGAACGGAAAATTCACCGGTTGTATTTGTAACTTCGTTTGTTAAACTTTCTTGAGTAATCGCAGACGGAGCCGACTTGCATGGGCACTCTGAATATGCCGAAGTCGAAAAGAAAATTAGCGCAGCACAAGGCAAGATCGTTTTTAATATTTTCATCGATAGTTCCAAACAGTTTGCCTTAATTCTTCAATAGCCTTTTCGTCCTTAATGAGACGAGTCCGTTCTTTTCTCAATAATGCAACTGCTCGCATTTCAGCAAACTGATATCTTCTCCACTCATGCCTTTTGTTTCTATACTCCATCTGTTCAAGTTCCTCATACAAATATGCAGACACTCCGCGTGAAACAACTGTATCAGGATAATCAAGAAGCGGAATTAGTTCCGGTAATGCATCTGCTCCGATTCTATGCCTCCATTCAAACCCATGATTTTCGAAAAGCCAAACCAATACAGCCTTGTTGCCGTTCATTGCCCAGCGCGTATTCATTCGAGCTGAAAGCCACCCATCAGGAAATATTCCGTAAATAGCAGTTCCAATTAAAAAGATAGAAATATATCTACGAAGAATCCAGAAGAAATTTTTTCTTCTCCACAATTTAACAGCCATAGCAACTAGACCTGCAGTCACTATGAGCACTCCAAAAATTCCGGTAACGCGAGGTACAGTCATGCCGTTGTACCCAATGTAAATCTGAATTCTTCTGAGTGTGCCGGCCACAAGTAAAATATCGAGCAGAATCCAGACCCAAGAGAAAAATCTTACAGTCGAATTACGCCGATAGCCGGAAAGATATTCTGCCGAAGCGAATCCAATTAGAATGGTGCTGACAAACAAAGCAAAAGTCAGCCAACTTGCTCCCTGCCTTGCGTATTGAGAATAAGTAATTCCTCCTGGAATTTCCGAGCCGCCCCATAGATAAAATACATCGACCAAATTATTCAGCGCAAAAACTATAACCGTCGATATCAAAGCAAAAAGCGCAGTTATACCTGCCAGATTTTTCAAAGATGTTTCTTCGCAGTCATTGTTCTGTAACTCATTCTGGAAAACCGAATATTCAGCAAAAAACGGTTTGATAAGGCCGGCTGACACCACAGCAGTAAATCCCCACACCCACAGCCTCTCAATATCCGGAATAATTTTTCTGACTATACGTTCAAGATAATCGAAGAACCAGCCGAACCAATTTGCAAGTATTGGATTAGCCTTAGAGAATATCCAACCAAAAAAAAGCACCAAAATCAGTGAAACGAAAACCGGAATGAAATAACGAATCGCATTCGAGGTCAAAGTTTTTCTACGACCGGAAATACTTTTCATCAGAAACCAAAAATGGCCGAGCAATCGAAAAGGACTTAGAATCATCGAAATAAAGCTTACAAACAAAGCATCCAAAATATAATGATGCTCGGAACGTGAAAGAACGGCGGAAGCAAAAATAAATATCATAGGAAGAAATGCATTCCAGAAACCGATCATCCAGAAGCAGGATGCCGCAAGAAGAATATTTAAAAGTATCAGGAGAATAGCATTTGTTCTTAATTTATTTTTTGTTCCTGTAATCCATGCAAGCAAAGTCCAAAGAATTACGGCTCCAGCATAGCCCGCAGGTCCTCCGTCCCAATAAAGAAAAAAATCGGCGATGATGACGGATAAAATCAGAGTCAGAAAATCTATGAATCTAAGAGGCAATCCAAAGATCAAGTAAATAGAATTTACCACTGAGTTATTTTTTTTCGAAGCGTAATCGATGCCGGCTTCAAAAGTAACTTCATCAGTTCCATTATCTGTCATTCAGCCCTCCGAAAACAATTATGCTCCAATGAAAAGGCGATGGCAAATTCAGAATATTAAGATTTTATTCTGTATTTCAAAGTTAACTCATAATATACTAATCAAAATTTATATGAGAATTTACCAAATTTGTTGTTTGTAAAGAAAGCGAGGTTAAAAATGTTTAGACCGGAAATTAAAGTATTAGACTGCACCATTAGAGACGGCGGCTTATGCAACGACCATAAGTTCAGTCATGATTTCGTTCGCAGAGTGTTTCAGGCGCTAAAGAATGCCGGCGTAGATTATATGGAGATCGGATACAAATCTTCGAAAGATCAATTTTCACCTGACAAGTTCGGGCCATGGAAATTCTGTGATGATAAAGACATTGAACAAGTTGCCGAAGATTGCAGTCTTAAAATTTCCGTCATGGGCGATGTGGGCAGGTTTAGTCCCGCAGATGTTAAACCCAGATCCGAATCGCTTGTAAATACCTATCGAATAGCTTGTTACATCAAAGATGTAGATAAGGCATTGAAGTTGACAGAGGAATTAAAAGCAAAAGGCTATGAAACATTTATTAACATAATGGCTATATCACATGCGCTGGAGCCGGAACTTGATGAAGCACTTAGTCAAATTGAAAATGCAAAATATGTAGACGGTATTTATATTGTGGATTCTTTCGGATACCTCTATTCAGAGCAGATTCACTATCTTTCGGAAAAATACATTTCAACGTGCAAATCTAAAAAGGTCGGAATACACACTCACAACAATCTTCAACTCGCTTTTTCAAATACAATAGAAGGAATTATTAAAGGCGTAAATTATCTCGACGGCACAATATATGGAATGGGAAGAGGCGCAGGAAACTGTACAACAGAACTCTTGTTAAGTTTTCTAAAGAATCCAAAATTTAATTTGAGGCCGATCCTAGATATTATCTCTTCAGACTTTATCGATATGATGGCAAAATACCGATGGGGTTATCAAATTCCATATATGATAACCGGAAGCCTAAACAAGCATCCTAGATCTGCAATCGCAGTAATGGACAGTAAGAATTGGAAAAACTTTACTGAATTTTACGAAGCAAGAATTGCCGAAGAAGATTTGGTTTAATCATATTTTTTTCTACGGCAGAAACTTTTCAGGTTCTTTGAGCTTTCTTGGAAGATATTCGTCTATCACATAATTAAGCCCCCACTTGGCAAGTGCTTGCTGTTCGGCACGAACGCCCATTCCAAGCAGTTTGTCTATTGCTTTCTGCCATATCTTATGCTTTTTAAAAAATGGATCGTTTTTCAATGCATCACGGCCTCTCTTGATATCAACATCTTTCAAAGGATGAGTCGGCAGTTTAAAATCTTCAATGTCATCAGGAGTTACTCCGAGAAATTTAGCTCGAGGAACAGAAAAGAATTTTGAAATATGTGCGGCATTGCCTGAACCTACTTTCAATGACCGATATATGTTTGCTATGCCGTAAGGATCGCAATCCACAAAAGTATATACTGGAAGTTTTTTCTCATCAGACAAGCGTCTGATAAAACGTCTGCAAGCGCGAGATGGAACCCCACCCATATTTATTAAAATACAATCTGATTTTTTCCAGAATTTGTGAGCAGACAGCCGCTGAAACATACCTCCTGTTTCGATAGCCAGAATAAACTTAGCCTTTGTTTCAAACTCGAGATGCTCAACAGAAGACGGAATCGAAAATGCGCCGGAACCAAACGAAGTGCAATCAATTCGTATAGTTTTTTTCGTCTCCCAATCCCTATCAATAACTATCAAGCGGCCGGCAATTTCTCCGCCTTTCTCTTCCGGATAAAAACGCATTTGTTCACGGGAAATTCCGCCGACTGAAAAAAGCGCTTCTATATCGTCCATAACCGCATCGGATTCTTCTTGCGAATCAAAGCGAGCCTCCTCCCAATTTTTTGATTGGTAGTAAGCATCTCTTTTTGTCGCGAAATCATCTGTCTCCACCAATTCCTTCGACAAACCCATAAAACGCATAGTCTGGGCAAAAGTGCGAATTGTTCCGACGGTAAGAGTTCTTGTCTTCTTCTGCCTTCCTATCTCGAAATAGCCTTGCTTCTCGTCATACTTCACATTCGAAAGCGATCTAACGGGAAAAGAAATCGAAGGCTTTCTTTTTTTTGATATTTCTTTGTAAATATCCAAGGCAGATTCTTTTACTTTTTCGATAACAATTTTTTCTTTGTTGTCGGCAGTATTTTTTTTATTCATATTATCTTTCTCGACTTTTCAAGAATATCAGTAAGATTCTTCACTGTTTTGTCGCGCTCACGATCAGACAGTTTCAGGATGTCCTGAAGCGCCAGTACAAGTTGAGGAATATAAGTTTTTATATAATTTTTTTTCTTCTCCGCATCCTCAATTCTGTCCCGCTTTCGGATATGCATTCCAAGCCTTCTTCCACATTCCTGTAGCGCCAGTTTTATCTCTTTCATAATTTCAGGATAAGATGCAATCGATTCCTTGGATTCAGAAGTAAACGGCACCCAGACGGAGGCAATATGCACGGCTATAACCAGAGGTCCAATCGGAAGCGCGCCTTTGGGCTGAGCTAATCCGTAAAGTTTCCATGAAGTTCCAATTACACTTTTCGTAATCGAACAAGCAGACTGCTGATGCTGTAATGGAACCTTATTTGCAAAACGCAAAAGTTCGGCCGGCTCATCCGAAGAGCGAGTCGGGCCGCCCCATGCTATCGCCGCTTCAACAAGAAAAGAGTTGCCGCGATAAACTGCAGGCGGCCGCGAAACAGAGCTATACCAATCCGCATCAGATATCGAGCGCTTTAATCCGGCAAGTAATTGTTCCTCTCCAATCGGAGAAAGGCAGTTAGTCGGTGGACGAGGTATCTTCGTATTCTGAATTGCTCGATATATTCCCTCAGCCTGCTGACGGTTCAAACTGCGCGGCTTCATATCTTCTTTCAAACCGGACAGCTTTAAAATATTCTCTGCCGCCATCGGGCCTACTTTGCAAAATTCCGTCTGAAAAAAACTTTTTATATGCCTGGCTTTCGTTGTTTTAAGCATATCAATCATGACACCTAGTTCTATACCGTAAGGATGAGGCTTGATCTGAAGAGGCTCCACCGGCAGTGAATCTGTACTTCGTTCCCTCTTTTTTGCTTCCTCTACATCAGGAGCTTTGTAAATTAGACAAACGTGAGGATTCGCTATCAGTGCCTGTTCTAGATATTCCTCAACCGATCGTTTGCCTCTTTGGAAAACTCCATCGAGTTCAATTTCAACTCGAGTCCCGTGTTCTTTTTCCCACTGAATTGTTTCATCCTTCAATACATCAGGATTATTTTTTTTTGTATCAATTTTAATTTCGAAGTAATGAGCAGGATATTTTTTACCGGTTTTTGAAGTTATTCTGCAAGGCATTCCTGTCGTCAACTGGCCGTACATTGCGGATGCCGAGATTCCAATGCCTTGCTGGCCCCTCGACTGTTTCAGGCGGTGGAACTTCGATCCGTAAAGAAGCTTTCCGAAAATTCGAGGAATCTGCGCGCGCACAATTCCAGGCCCGTTGTCTTCAATAATTATTAAGTAGCGATCAGAGCCTGTCTGTTTTATTTCAACATAAAGCTCCGGAAGAATTCGAGCCTCTTCGCACGCATCGAGCGCATTATCGACTGCTTCTTTGACAGCGGTAAGCAAAGCTTTTCTTGGATTATCAAAGCCGAGCAAGTGACGGTTCTTGGTAAAAAATTCAGCTACCGAAATTTCCTTTTGAAAGACAGCAAGCTCCTGCGCAGTCTTTCTTCTTGAGCTGGAATCTTTTTGGGAAATATTTTTTTCATTAACGAGTTCCGGCTCAGGAGCAGAAGCAACCTGAGCCGGCTTATTTGCGGCAACTTTAACCGTCTTCTTGGCCGTCTTATTTATTTTTGTAATTCGACCGGTTGCCGCATTTTTTATTTTCTTCGCCATTGGTTGCTCCGTACAATCATCATGCATTAATGCTATAAAAGAAATCTAACGAAAGTTAATTTAATATGCAAGCAAGTTTAATTATTTTTTCTCCGCGCCTTAGTGGTTGTATTCCATATCGACTTGCCTGACTGCGGTATGCAGATTCTTGCCGGAGGTGGGAGTTGAACCCACACAGAGTTGCCC
>Ga0210051_1002255_pt1 | contig 19432 bp, 14 predicted proteins | sample CryGey092014_all_FD_185464 | JGI IMG/M metagenome (GOLD analysis project Ga0210051, IMG submission 185464) | Groundwater microbial communities from aquifer - Crystal Geyser CG23_combo_of_CG06-09_8/20/14_all (SPAdes) (version 2) | ecosystem: Environmental > Aquatic > Deep subsurface > Groundwater... | reverse complement strand
TACAATGCTGTCACTGATTTTATAGCCGAGCGTTTCACCGCAAGATATAGCTCTTCACAAGGAATTTCATTTGCAGTCATAATGCCTCAAAGACAGGTCGCAAGCTGTATTCAGGCTATGAAAGAAAGTATTGCTGATGTAATCAAGAAGAGGCTTGTTAAGGCTCCCTCGGACGATAATGGGGATGTAATTGATTCTTTAGAGGGTATTGATTCGCATTGGAAATTAGAAGATGGGGAAGTTTCAGCTCTTCAAAAGCTCAAGGGCTGTGCCAGCAAAGTAGGTGAGACCGACACAAAATTTGACAAATTTTTGGAGGCCTTGCGCAAACTCGAAAAGGAAGACCGCGAGTCAAAGATAATGGTGTTTGCATTCTTCAAAAAGACCTTAGAGTACTTGAGAAAGCGTCTAGAAGCTACGGAATACCGAGGTAAGGTAGGTTTGATCCACGGCGATATTCCTACAAAAGACAGACAAAGAATTATTGGGAAATTTCGACAAACAAGCGAAATAAAAATCTTACTATCTTCTGAGGTAGGTGGCGAGGGTTTAGATTTTGAGTTTTGTAACGTAATCTTCAATTATGATTTGCCTTGGAACCCTATGAGGGTAGAACAGCGAATTGGTAGGCTTGATCGGTATGGGCAGCGCCATGAGAAAATCCTTGTTTATAATTTTTCCATGATTGGAACAATAGATGATGAAATTCTGAATCGTTTGTACCGCAGAATAAATGTGTTTGAAAAGTACATTGGAGACTTGGACGCTATTTTGGGAGACCAGATAACGGAGTTAACAAAAGATATATTCAACACAAAGCTTACCCGTGAGCAGAAAATTCAAAAGATTGAAAAGGTTGCTGAGAACATAGAAAGAAGACAAAAAGAGTTAGAAGAGTTTGAGATAGAATGCCAGAAATTTATCGGTCAAGATGAGTATTTCAATCAAGAAGTCACAAGGATTTTAGAAACAAAGCGATTCATAACTTCTGATGAAGTCCTGTTTTTCCTTAAATCCTTCCTCAAGAGACACTACCCAAAGACCACAGCACTTCCTCCAAAGAGTGGAAGGGCCAATGTCTTTGTTCTGAAGCCCGACGAGGATTTTCGTAGATTTATTAGAATGCACTCTCCTTCAACTGAGAACATAAAAGCACTAGAGAAGAAATTATCCTTTGATAGTGGTTTCTTGGTGACCTTCAGTGATCAAGAAGCTTGTAAGGACGAGACGTTAGAATTCATTACCATCCATAATCCAATAATGAAGGCGATAAAACGATACTACGATGATAACAAACAAAGCGTCTACGCTACAGCGCAATTCCGCCTAAGTGGTCACAGCAAGTATCAAGGGAAATATCTCTTTTTCATATATTTGCTAGAAAAAGCTGCCTTGAAGAAAGACCTTATCTTGATCCCTATTCTTATTAATTTGGATAATGGTAGGGTCCACATAATGGATCAGCTTAGTGATTGGTTCTTAGGTGAGATTGTAAACGGAGAGCCTGCCGATGAATATCTTGCGACTTACAATGAGGAGCAATTTGAATTAACCTTCAGAGAAGCAGCAGAGTACTTAGAAATTATTCGGGAAGAAGAAGAAGAAAAACTAAGACGAAGTAATGATACTTTGGTTAATAACCAGATTGAGAGTGTTAAACAGGCAGGGACAATTAAAATAAGGAAGGCGAAAGAAATCATTTCAAAATTTCTAAACCAGGGCAAATCTGAGGAAGACCCTATAGTAAGACTTCACAAAGGAAGGATTCGGAAGTTTGAAATTTCCATGCAAGAGAAGATGGAGAGCTTGGAGCAGAAAAGGGCTGTTTCAGTCGGATTTAATTTGATCAATGGAGGAGTAGTGGAGATTAGAGGAACATAAATTGGAAAAAAGCAAACTTGAAAAAGCCCTCAAGGTGTACTTCAGGGAAATCCACGCAATTTATATGGGTGGTAGTTTCCGTGAGGAAAGTTTTTACCCTTCGTTAAAGGGGCTTATGGAAGAGTATTCTCAGCTTTTCTCCACGGATGGCGGGGCAGGGGTACTTGTTCAACCTAAAAAGACGGAGGCAGGGATTCCTGATTTTCTCATCCGAAAAGACGGAGATATCATAGGCTACATCGAAGCCAAGACGCCAGATACCAATCTTCTGGATGTTGAGGATAGTGAACAACTCAAAAGGTATCGGGCCTCCCTTCCTAACCTCATTTTAACCAACTTTTTAGAGTTTAGATTGTATAGAGAAGGCGACCTCATAGATCAAGCGGAGGTGGGGCGTCAGTTTACCTTAAAGGATTTAAAACATCCTCCTGTTCCTGAAAAGCTGGACATCTTCTCTGAACTCCTGGAAAAATTCTTCTCCTTTTCCACTCCTGAAACAAAGACCTCCTCTGATCTCTCCATTGAACTTGCCAAGAGAACCCGCTTCCTTGAACACATTTTAGAGGAAGAGCTTTCAAGAAAAAACGAGGAAGTAACCAGATTTTACCATGCCTTTCAGGAAGAGCTTATAGACACTCTGACCGAAGAGCGGTTTGCCGACCTCTATGCTCAAACTATCACCTACGGACTTTTTGCTGCCAGGATGAGGGTTCCCGCCGCAGATGGATTCAGGAAGGAACTCACCTGGCAGTCCATCCCTAAGAGTTTATCCCTGCTTAGAGAAATCTTCTATTCCTTCACCGGACCCCATTTTCCTGAATCATTACTATGGGTGGTTGACGACATAAGCCAAGTACTGGAAAAGGCGGATATCTCCTCAATTCTTAAGGAATTTAGGGCTACGAAGTGGGACGAAGACCCGGTAATACATTTTTACGAAACCTTCCTTACCACCTATAATCCCAAGGAAAGACAAAGGCTGGGGGTTTACTACACACCCCTCCCTGTGGTGTCCTACATCGTAGGGTCAATCCACAGGCTTCTAAAGGAGCGATTTGGAAAACCCGAGGGTTTTGCCACCAGGGATGTAACCCTTCTTGATCCGGCAGCCGGCACTTTGACCTTTGTGGTTCAGGCTATCAAACAGGTACAAAAGGAGTTAGAGGAAAGGACAAAAGCAGGGCTTATAAAATCCTATATACAGGAACACATTTTACACCATTTTCATGCCTTTGAGATCCTGGTGGCTCCCTATACAATAGGGCATTTCAAGGTGTCAATGGTTTTAGAAGAGATGGGCTATAAGTTCAAGGATAATGAACGATTCCAATTTTACCTGACCAATACCCTGGAGATGAAAGAGCCGAAACAGCTCAGCTTCCTCATTGACCTGGCCAAAGAGGGCCAGGAGGCAAAGAGGATAAAGGAAAAGGTGCCAATCCTGGTTGTCCTGGGCAATCCACCTTATTCGGTGAGTTCGGAAAACAAGTCGGATTTTATCGAAGGTTTGATGAACGATTACAAAGAGGATGTTCGGGCGGAGCGAAACATCCAGCCTCTCTCTGATGACTATATAAAATTCATAAGATTTGCCCACTGGAAAATAGACCAGGCGGGTAAAGGCATTCTGGGCTTCATTACCAATAATTCCTACCTTTCAGGTGTAATCCATCGGGGCATGAGGAGGAGGCTTCTTGAGACCTTTGATGAGATCTATATTTTAAACCTGCACGGCTCATCCAGGATTGGCGAAAAGACACCTGAAGGCAGTAAAGATGAGAATGTCTTTGACATCCAGCAAGGGGTGACTATTGCCCTTTATATAAAACTCACAGAACCGCTTAAAGAGAAGCGGATTTACTACACCGATCTCTGGGGGCTGAGAAATGAGAAATATGAGTACCTTCTGAAAAATGATATTGGAACTACCAGATGGCAGGAGCTTAAACCGATTGCCCCTTACTATTTCTTTGTCCCCAAGGATTTCGCCCTGCAGGAAGAGTATGAGCAATTCTGGAAGGTGACGGAGATTTTTAGGGAGTGGTCGAGTGGAGTAAAGACCCATAGGGATCACTTTGCGGTTGGATTTACAAAGGAAGAACTAATCCAAAAACTAAGGATATTTACTGGAAAATTGCCCGATGATTTAGTTGCCCAAAGTCTAAACCTGAAGGATACAAGAGATTGGAAATTGGGGCAAGCAAGAAGAAAAGCAAGAGAATCATATCTGACAGAAAAAGTTTATCCTTATTGTTACAGACCCTTTGACGATAGGTTAATTTGCTATGAATTAAGCCTAATTGATAGAGGATGCGACAGATGGGATTTGATGAAGCACCTTCTGTCAAACAATATGACTATAGCAACAAGTCGAAGTCATCCAGCAACAAAGAATTTTGGCGCTTTGGTTAGCAATTCTGTAAGTGATATTCATTTTGTAGCAGACCAAAGCTACTTCTTCCCCCTTTACCTCTACCCGGATCAAACTGAAGGGCTGTTATTTGCCAAGGATGAAGTGGAACGCACCTCCAACCTCACCGATAAGTTCTTGCAAGCCATAAGAGAGTCTCTTGGCTCAGAGCCAACCCCTGAGGAGATTTTCTATTATATCTATGCTGTACTTTACTCTCCCACTTATCGCAAACGCTACGAGGAATTTCTGAAGATAGACTTTCCCCGGATTCCTATGCCTGCTGATTATGAATCTTTCAAGGCTTTAAGTAACCTCGGCAGAGAACTCATTGACCTCCATTTGCTGAAACATCATGCTCTTGATGAAACATGGATTGGTTTTCCACAAAGCGATTCCAATAAAGTAGAAAAGGTTTACTATGATGAAAACACCCGGAGAGTCTACCTCAATAAAGAACAGTACTTTGAGGGCATTTCGAAAGCGGTATGGGAATACCGTATCGGCGCCTATCAGGCGATGGAGAAATACCTGAAGGATAGAAAAGGACGAAAATTATCCCTGGATGAGATCAACCATTATATGAAGGTAGCCAGGGCAATCAGACTTACGATTGAGCTGCAAGAAAAGATCGATGATATTTATAGAAAAGATTTTACCATGACCCTGTAGGAGGGGCAGGACTTGCCCCTGCCCTCAAGAAAGGGCAACCACAAGGGTTGCCCCTACAATTTTAAGGAAGGAAAATTATCCGGCAAAGACCTTCTGGAGAGTAGCCGAAAAAACATAAAAGGAAATCTATGAATCAGGAAACAAAGCCTAAATTTAAGATAAGCATCCTGCTTTTTGTTGCAACTCTGGCTACAACAATGATTGCCGGTGCAATTCAGCAGGGGGTAAATCCCATAGAGACCCCTTTTAAAATCGTGAAGGGTATGCCCTTTGCTTTGACATTGATATTTATTCTACTGTCCCATGAATTGGGTCATTATATTATGTCCAAAAAACACAACATCAATGTTACCCTCCCCTACTTTATTCCAGCCCCATCGTTTATCGGAACCTTCGGGGCATTTATAAAGATGAAATCACCCTTACTGGACAGAAAAACCCTATTGGATGTAGGCGCCAGTGGCCCACTGGTTGGAACTATTATTTCCATCCCCTTTCTTATCATAGGCTTGAAGCTGTCTGAAGTAAAAATAGCAATTGAGCCTGGTGGCGCAGCCCTGGGTTCTTCGATCCTTTTCTCCCTTCTTGCCAAACTCACGCTTGGTTCTCTCCCGGAAAGTTACGATATTATTCTACATCCCATAGGGTTTGCCGGATGGATAGGGTTATTGGTTACTTCACTGAACCTTCTACCTGTAGGACAGCTTGATGGAGGGCATGTGGCATACGCAGTCCTGGGAGAAAAACACGAAAGGCTTTCTACAATCACCGTTTTCTTCCTCTTTGCCCTGGGATTCTTTGGCTGGAAGGGATGGTTTATCTGGGGGGCTTTGCTCCTGGTAATGGGGATAAAACACCCTCGTCCACTTGATCAATGGACACCGCTGGATAGTAAGAGGAAGATCATAGGATGGATAACCCTGATTACATTCATTTTGACCTTTACTCCAACGCCGTTTGCATATATTTAGAGAGCTTTGAAGAAGTATCCCTGAGAGCGAATTGCATAGATTTTTTGGTGAACCCATCTTGGCGAGCGTAATGTAGAAAATTCACATGTTTGAGCCCGAAGGGCGAGTTTGTGAATTTTCAATGAAGCGAGCTTAGATGGGTCAAAAAATGTATGCTGAAGCGAAAAGGGGTACTTTTTCAAAGCTCTCTGACTACTGACAACGGACGACTTGTTTAAAGAAATGAAACTATCAAAAGGATACGCTAAGATACTAACCATCTCCATCATTGCCTTCTGGTTGGTAATGATGGGGTTGCTGGTCAAAAGGACCTACTTTCACATCCCGGAATTCTCCCAGACCCCGGTTCTGGCAGATACTGATAAAGCCGACCTGATCTCAGGTGAGGAATGGATGGGTATCTATATGGGCAAGGATAAGATCGGATACAGTGTCACAAATATCCAGAAAGGGAATGACATCTATCTGGTCTCAGAGAGGACTTTAATGAGACTAAATGTGATGGGTAGCCCTCAGGAGATAACGATCCTTACAAACGCTATCCTTGACAGGGATTTTTCTATAAAATCATTTCGTTTCAATCTTCAATCCGGCGTGGTTAAATTCCAGGCACAGGCAAAGGTATCTAAAGGCGAAATGGAGCTGAATATCACTTCAGGAGGACGTAAGACTAAAGAAACAATTCCCTTAAAAACAACTCCTTATTTGCCAGGCAGTTTAAGGCTCTTGTTATCACAGCAGGGATTGAGCGTTGGAAAGGAGTTTAGATTCCCAATATTCGACCCTTCGACCATGAGTAATGAAGATATAGTTGTCAGGATTGAGGGGAAAGAAAAGCTCAAAATAGGCAATGAAAGGCTTTCTGCCTATCGCCTGAAAGAGACCTTCAAAGGTGTAGTGATTAAATCCTGGATCAGTGAAGAAGGTAAGACATTGAAAGAGGAAAGCCCTATGGGAATGGTAATGATAAGGGAGACAGGGGAAGAGGCATTAACAAAGAACTGGGGTAAAGGTTCCCGTATTGACATCATCTCATCTACTGCCGTCCCGGCAAATATCCACATCGAAAAACCCCAATCTGTCAAGTACTTGAAGATAAAACTTAAAGCTATTCCTCTGAGTGATTTCAATCTGACTAAGGGCAGACAGGTGTTGATAGGGGATATCATGGAGATAACCCGGGAAGAAATCAATATGGGCAATTCATATATCTTGCCTCTTAAAGAAAAGGGATTTGAGGGTTACATGAAACCATCTCCCTTAGTTCAGAGCAACGATGCAAAGATAATAGAAGAAGCAAAGAGAATCATTGGAGATGAGAGGGATGCCTTAAAGGCAGCAAAAAGAATAATGGAGTGGGTCTATCAAAGCATAGATAAGAAACCTACCATAAGTATACCGAGCGCTCTTGAGGTACTGGAATCAAAGGTTGGAGATTGCAACGAACATACAACCCTTTTCACAGCATTGACCAGAGCAGTGGGGATACCAACCAGGATCATTACAGGCATTGTCTTATCCGATAATAATTTTTACTATCACGCATGGGCAGAAGTGTACGTAGGGAAGTGGGTATCCATCGATCCGACTATGAACCAACTCCCTGCAGATGCCACCCATATAGGATTTGTAGAGGGCGGGCTGGACAAACAGGTTGAGATGATAAAGGTGATCGGACATCTAAAGGCAGAAATCCTGGGGTACAAATGATTCAACTCATCGATCTTACAAAAAAATACAGCAAGGTAAAAGCAATAGACGGTATCAATCTGGAGATAAAACAGGGAGAAATATTCGGGTTTCTTGGGCCTAATGGTGCTGGGAAAACCACTACGATTAAGATAATGGTAGGGCTGCTTAAACCAACCTCCGGGAGAGTTATAATAGACGGGAACGACATTGCCAAAAACCCACTGGAAGCAAAGAAAGTGGTTGGTTTTATTCCAGATCGTCCGTTTCTCTATGAAAAACTGACAGGTAAAGAATTCCTTCGCTTTATGGCAGGTCTATACAGTATTGATACAAATAGCTATGAAAGTAAAATCTCTGAACTTCTGGAACTCTTTGAACTTACTGAGTGGGGTGACGAACTGATAGAGGGGTATTCTCATGGGATGCAGCAGCGATTGGTAATGTCATCAGCCCTGATCCATAACCCTAAGGTAATAATAGTTGATGAACCCATGGTTGGGTTGGACCCTAAAGGTGCCAGACTGGTTAAAGAGATATTCAAGGCGATATCTTTGAAAGGGACCACTATCTTTATGTCAACCCACACCCTGGAGATTGCCGAAGAGATGTGTGACAGGATAGCAATCATTCAAGAGGGCAAGGTGATCGCATTGGGGACAATGGATGAACTGCGAAAGAAAGTGGACAGCACTGGAGATCAAGGGTTGGAATCGGTTTTTCTGGTGCTTACAGGTGGTGAAGAGATGAGAGAGATCATCGATGTTCTTAAAAGGTAGAAAACTTGAAGAAGCATCCCTTTTCGCTTCAGCATACATTTTTTGACCCATCTAAGCTCACTCCATTGAAAATTAACAAACTCCCCGCCTCTGGCGGGTCAAACATGTTAATTTTCTATATTACGCTCGCTAAGGTGGGTTCCCCAAAAAATTTATGAATTCGCTCTCAGGGATGCTTCTTCAAAATAAACCATGTCTTAAATAGCTAGGAAAAATGGAAAAGGTAGCTCTACTATTAACCCCAAGGATAATCTCTTTGAAAAACCGGGTACGCAGCCGGGACAGATGGGAAACGGCAAAGGCAATTATGCTTCTGCTGCTGGCTGTCTGTTTCTGGATCGGGATATTCATAGGGGTTTACAGGGTCTTAACATACTTTCAGGGCATTGAGGTCATAGGGGACCTGCTGGCAAGAAGGCTGCTTTCCATGGTCTTCCTTACCTTCTTTTCCATCTTACTCTTCAGTAATGTAATAACCTCCCTATCCACCTTCTATCTTTCAGATGACCTCAATCTGATCCATTCAGCCCCTGTCCCCCTTGGCAAGATATACCTGGCAAGATTTGTTGAGACAACTGTCGATAGTTCGTGGATGGTGCTCCTCTTTGGACTCCCGGTGTTTATCGCCTATGGATTTGTATACAGCACATCCTTTATATACTACTTATGGCTAACGGTTGTAATAATCCCATTCCTTATCATTCCAGCAGGATTGGGCATAATCCTGACAATGGTTTTGGTAAACGCATTTCCTGCAAAGAGGACAAAGGATATATTTCTGCTGCTCTCTATTGTAGCTGTAATAATTCTCTATCTGCTTTTCCGATTTCTCCGGCCAGAAAGGCTGGTCGATCCTGACACCTTTTCTGGTGTAGCAGCCTACCTTACTGCACTAAAGACACCTTCGTCTCCCTTTCTTCCAAGCCACTGGGCAACTGAGGCGGTTCTCCCCCTTCTTCAAAACTGTCCGGGCAATCATGTCTTCTTTTTCCTCCTCCTTTTAAGTACAGGATTGGCATTGATTGTAATTGGAAACTATCTTTCCTCCTATCTATACTATGACGGATGGTCAAAAGCACAAGAGGCTAAAAAATCCACCGTATCAAAGACCAGGGTAATCGATAGACTCATTACCTTTTTTACCAGATACTTCTCTCCTCAAATCAGGGCTTTAATGATAAAGGATATAAAGACCTTCTTCAGAGACACTACACAGTGGTCACAGTTGTTCCTATTGGCTGCCTTGGTTGTGGTATATCTATACAACTTCAGTGTCCTCCCACTGGACAGGTCCCCTATTCCTACCTTTTATTTGCAAAACCTGATCTCTTTCTTAAACATGGGGCTGGCTGGATTTGTCCTTTCTGCCGTAGCAGCGAGGTTTGCATTTCCGGCTGTGAGCCTGGAGGGACCATCTTTTTGGATAATCGGCACTTCACCTATAACCATAAGGGGTTTTCTGTGGAGCAAGTTCTTCACCAACCTCCTGCCCTTGCTGGTACTGGCAGAGATCCTTATAATCCTGTCAAATTATCTTTTAAAGGTTAGCAGCTTTATGATGTTTCTGTCATCGCTTACCGTATTTTTTATGACCTTTGGTATAATCGGCCTGGCCATTGGAATTGGGGCCTCTTATCCAAGATTTAAGGTAGAAAATGTAGCCAAAATGGCAACCAGTTTTGGAGGAGCGGTCTACATGATATTCAGTATGATCTTTATCGGTCTGATAGTTATATTGGAGGCATGGCCAGTTTACACAATATTTATGTCCCAGATAACCCGTCACCCGCTTCATCTTTCGCAATGGATAACAATATGGCTATCATTCTTCTCAGTGGGGGTTATAAACACCCTTGCCGTTTTCCTGCCAATGAAGGTTGGGGTAATGAAGTTATCTGAGATGGAAAAGTAGTTGATATAAATATTGGGGGTGGGCAAAAAACCTTATTTATTGACAGGGTGAAAGTTTTCCTGTAGATTATTTATATAGTAATCTGCTTTGACATCTGCTTCAGGGAAGTTTTCACCATTATTAACCTTGTTCTGGGGATTTGGGGTCTGTCCCGAATCCTTGGGGTAATGTGTTTCTATGGATGCAGTGGATTTGAGGGGGATAAAGGTCGGGATATTTGACCTGTCCATTGAAGCAAAGGAGACTCTCATCCTGCCTGCCTATAAGGGCTCAACCCTGCGTGGTGGCTTCGGCAATGCCTTTAAGAAGATTGTGTGTGTTCAAAAAGAGAGGGATTGCTCCTCATGTATCCTCAAAGGCCAGTGCGTATATTCGTATGTGTTTGAAACCCCTCCCAAGCCTGACACCAAGGTGATGCGGAAGTACGAATACGTCCCCCATCCCTTTATCATCGAGCCACCATCAGAAAAGAAGAGAGGCTATAAGACGGGAGATGGGCTCACCTTCGGGCTCACACTCGTGGGAAAGGCCATTGACTTTCTTCCCTATTTTATCTACACCTTCGAAGAACTGGGGGGGATCGGGATTGGGAAGGGCAGAGGGCGGTTTGAGCTAAAGGCGGTACATGCCAGGAATGGGAAAACCTCTCCTGTCTCAGGGTGCAAAAACCTCAAAAATCTGATCTATTCTTCGGCCACAAAAAAGCTTACCCCTCCTGATCCAGTGGTGATCGATATGGACATTCCTAGCTCTGATGGCCTTTCAGATAAAACACTTACCCTTAGATTTCTCACCCCCACAAGGATCTCGTACAATGGGCATATAACCTCTGAGCTTGAATTCCATATCCTTATCCGGAACCTGCTGCGCAGGATATCTCTCCTTTCATATTTCCACTGCGGGGTTGATACCTCTGCGTGGGATTTTAAGGGGATGATCGAAAGGGCAAAGGGGATAAAGACAAAAGAAACTCAGCTCAGGTGGTATGACTGGAAGCGGTATTCTTCGCGGCAGGAAACGAAAATAGGTATGGGCGGGTTTATAGGTGAGATCACCTTTGATGGCGATGTGGCGCCTTTCTTTCCCCTGATCAGGGCGGGAGAGGTTCTGCATGTGGGCAAGAGCACGAGTTTTGGGTTGGGGAGGTATGAGATACGGCTTCAATCCGGATACCCGTTGCGGTCTGACAGGATTGGCGACAAGGACAGCGTGGTGATTCTTCGCGAGTTGCGGGGCTATGAAGAATGATTTGGGTGATCGATTCCTCCGTCGCTGTACGCTGGTTCGCCAGGCTTCCTTCTATGTGGAAAAAGGGTTGACCGGATACGATGCCTGCTACGCGGCCCTCGCAAAAGAGATCGGCGGCCTGTGGCTGACCTTCGACAGAAAGGCCCACCGATGCATCGAAAATTGCGGGGTCTCACTAAACCTTATGGAAGGCTTGCCAGAAAAATGGTGAGGAACGGCAACACGGCCACCTTCCTCCGTCTGATCAAGGCAGGCGAGGTTATGGATGCGGACAAAGGGACGGGGTTTGGGCTGGGAAAATTCAACTTAGGGGAAAAGAGCCTTGTCTTTTAAAACAAACTATTAGTCGGATGAATAAATGAGCAAAGAAATTCTTGTAGAATTACATGACCTTTTAAAGCTAGCAACATCTGGACATGCATGTCCTCATAAGCATAAAGAACATCTATCTGATGCTATAAACAAACCAGATTTATGGACAGCGTTGTGCCATCATTGCGTGACCAAAACAGGCGGGAAACATCACGCTGATTGTAATGTTTACCCAATTCCCAAAGAGCTATTCTATCTGCATTACGCTGATATTCTCGCTTCAATAATTTCAAGAAGGCTAGAGGGAAAGATTAAATCAAAATCTGTTTATAAAATTTGGAATCCAAACATAATCCCCTACGAGAACAAAGAATGGAAAGATAAGTCGCTTTTAGAAAAGATAAATTCAACGGCAGATTTTTCTTCTTATTTTAAAGAAAACGAACAAATATTTAGAGACAGGCCCGAAGACATGGGGCGATGTCCATTTGCTTCTCTTTATACTCATTCTGAATTGGTTAAGAATTGGTATGATTTTTTGCTAAAAAATGAAGCCTATTTCGAAACTCCTAAAGAGATCAGCAGCATCGAAAAAACAAATGAGTTGATTGATCTAATTGAAAAACAAAAAGAAGTTTACCTTTGTTATTCAATAATAAAGAGTGACACCATCTTCGTTCGCATCAAAGATACTTACCTGTTTAAAATTGCAAAATCAGTATTAAAAGACTGTATCGATATTGTTGGTGGGGTTGTTCTGTATGAATTATTTAATGGCATAATATTTGTTCTTCCAGCGAATTTGGAAGAAGGTGATTTCTTAGAGAAGATGCGAAAGAAACTCACGTCGAACTTCTATCTGGAGGTAACCTTTAAAAAGACTAGCCTGCCTTATAATGATGACGATTCACGATCGAGATTCCTTAAGGATCTCTCACAGCTCTTTTTAGAGCCGGAAAAAAGGCTTTATCCTCTTTTAGACGACGAAATCAAACCAGATCCCATGAACACGGCAAGTAGGAAAGCGATAATTTGTGATCTCTGTCAAAAGGCAAAAGCTACTAGAGAGTCAAAGAAAGACACAACCGAGTATCTGTGTGAAACTTGTGATACTTATCGTAGAGAAGGGGGGAGTTTTTCTGGTATTTCTGAATGGGAAAAATATGAAACGTTAGGACGACAAAAAGTTGCGTGGATTGAAGTCAGCCTTGATATAGAAGTTCTTTTAGGCTGCCTCGCAAGAGGTCTTTATATGCAGTTAGAAGAAACACAGTTTAAAGAGCCTAAAGATTTTGGATTCTCCATCATTTTCGAATTTTTAGAGGATTATCAACTTTTTCTTAAAGGTTTTAAGGAATCGATCAGTAAAATCTTTATAAAAGGGAGAGAAAAAAAAATAGAAAAGATCAATGTATTAGAAAACTTGTTCATTTTAAAGATAGATGACATTGATTCTCTAATGGGTATATTAGAGGTGTACAACAATCTTTACAAATCTTATTTCCCCTCATTTATAAAAATTAGACAATCGCCTATTTTTTTGAGTATCTCATGCGCAAATATAAAATACCCGTTTTTTGAGCACTGGAAATTTTTTGAAGACTACAAAAAGAATGATCTTCAAGGTATCAGAAAAAGACACACTGCACTTATTGCTATTATAGGTAAAGGGATTATAGAAACAGAGATATGGAATATGGAAAGTGTTCTTAGGTTATATAAGAATCTCTCGGGAATTAGGTTCTCCAGACCCTTACATAAGCTTGCAGAACTCGCTAAATTTTCAGAAGAATTTGCAGATAGAATGCTCCATACCAAAGGCAAGGATGATGGCTTCCGTGCAGTGTATGAACAGATAACAAAGCTTCCTCATGGGCTGAATTATAAGAGTCTCTTAACCCTGGAAAAGATCTTAGGGGAAGGGAAATGAGAATTATCGAGTACAGATTGAGTGCAGAACGAATATGCCTGGGTGAGCGCGTTAAGGGTGGCGTCTATAAACCGTCAACAAATATAATCGGGTACACGAGGTTAAAAGGAGCCATATACGATGCATTAGGAATTTCTGCACATGCCGTGGGTGTCATAGATTCCATTGATAACATATCATATATCACGATGGGGCCTAAATGTAGAAACACTGAAGTGGTGAGGCTGCCAATAAAGATCATGTATCTTGAAGGCGTAAAAGGGTATGCATATATTCTTGATGAAGATAATCTATATGGTGATCTTCCGGAAGAGATGTCTTTGCATATTGGTGGATTAAGAATGAAAGGCTTTGGGCAATGCATTTTGAATAATAAACAACAGTCTCAGTTGTCTATAGAAGATGTTCAAGAAGGCATATTAAGTACCCGTATTCCCAAAGAAGTAGCAGGTGTATTCAATATAAACGTGTTGAAGGAGAAATTGGGGTATCTTTTTTTACGGGATAATGAGGAGACAGGGAGATATGTACTGGCATATTTTGAGGGCTCGAAAGTTAAAGCCCCGAGATTTTTGTTAGAGGGAGGGACACATATGGCGGATTATAAAGGACTGGAAGAGATAGTGAGGCAAGCTGAATCAGATAATGATTTGCGGTCTTACTTAAAGGAGGGGTCTGTTCTGTCAAGTGGCGTGATAAATGATATTGGCACATTGATGGAAGAGGGTGGGAAGGGGCTTGTGGTGCTTCAACTTAAAGAACTAAGCTCAAAGAATGAAAGAAATGCGCCTGCGGTCCATAAACTCTATGAGTACGTAGAAAAAGTAGATGGACTTAATATTCCCAGATGCGTAAAAGGGTTCTTTTTAAAAAAATTAAAATCCATTGCTACTATTCAAATTAAAAATGAAAGGGGGGAATGAAGATGAAACAAAAATGGGAAGAGATAAAAATTGAGCTAACCACAATAGAGCCTTTACATATCGGAGGAACATCACACATATTGTCTGATGTACACAATCCTATAGTTCTTTTAAATGGGGACATACCAGCTATCCCCTCCACCAGTTTGAAGGGTGCATGGAGGGCTCAAATTGAGAGGTATTTGATTGAATATCTTGTGGACAATAATTTGTTAGAAAAAGGAGAAGCGAAGGGCCTGAAGCCTTGCATTCCATCTCAAAGCTTAACAGAAGACGAACAGATTCTGTTTGATAAATATAGGATAAATAAATCGGTTAGCAGAGAAGGAAAAACCAAGTTTTTTTCTAACCCGTGTAATTATGATGTGAAAAGCGATTATATTTGTCCTGCTTGTTATTTGTTAGGTGCGCAGACATTACACGGGTTTGTACGGGTTCCTTTTTTGTTACCTTCTAAAGGACAGCAAGAGATTGATACACTTCTCTATTCCATCCGAGAAGACCGTGCAAAAGGAGGGGCAGCCAAAGGAAGTAATAGGGGATGGTATGTTGTAAATCCTGGAATTAAATTTGAAGGAAAGTTAGAAATTCTTACTAAAGATGAGTTGAATGGATGGGAGTTTGGGAAGAAAAGGGTAAAACTCAAGTATAATAGACTAGACAGATGGCTTGATGATCCATCATGGATTGTAGCAAGAATCAAGAAAGATCTCATCAAAGAGCGGCTTGAGGCAATACAGCTTTTGGGCGGATATAAATCTAAGGGCTGTGGCAGGGTAGAAATCACGGTTTCGTTTAGCTCGTAGAACCATAGGTATCTAAACATGGACGTCAGTGGGCACTCTGTTCTCAACGAGATAAAAAAGAGAAGAAAAAGTATCATTGAGATCATCCTTGTCGCGATTATTTTGGGTATTTTATTAAACGTGACAGGAGGGATTCTATTTGATTTTATAAAAGACAGAAAGGACATTCAATTATCAGAATTGCTACTGTTGATATCCGCAATACTTATAATACTCACTCTCATCCTAAACAGAAGGATTTCGGAAACCTTGGAATTTAGACTTCTATTACCACTGAAAGAGGGTGATGATGATAAGTACTTCGAAAAGATCAAAGGATATGCCCCTTCCGAAGTTGCAGACAGAATATATTCCAAAATCATTAACAGTGAGGATCATATCAAGGCAGGATTAAACAAAGAAGTCGCCGAATGCTTGCGGGAAAACATACCGCAAAACATGAATATCGTTTTGAAACTTGTGCAAGCATTGATTGTAGATGTTATTAGAAAATATGGAGAACATTCGTTAACCACTGCTTCTTTGTACCATGGGGAATACAGGCACCTTTCATGGAAGTTTAAAACAAAAAAAATTGAGAAAGAGAACCTTCAAAAGAGGCTGAGTGAAAATGAATTTATCAGAGGTAAAATTATAGTACCTACAGAGGTATCCTTAAGTTATGAAACGAACATTGGCAAAACAAAGGGTGAATTTCTTGAACTATCATCCAGATATTCCTCTTTAAAAATAGAGATTCTTCCAGGCTGGGCTTTATTAAGGGAAGGCAGTAAAAAAACATTACATATCGCTTTGCGGACTATTAGTGATAGAAGGAATTTGATATTAGTTTTTGTACCTTTGAAATGTACTCTTCACATAAAAGAAAGCAAAATCTTTTCCCGACGGACAGAAGACTTATTTTCATGGATGTATGGTTTGATGTTAGATTTAAATCGATGGTTGTCTTGGGATGAGTACATGAAGGGAGATATCGAGAGAATCATTGTTGATATCCATGGAAGGGTGAAAAACTTGAGCGAGACGAAAGTTAAACCCACATCATGTTAAATCTCATCTGTGGCTCTAATTTTTTTAACTCAGCCTTTCTCCGTGTAAAGGAAAACCTTGGCAGTGCGGGCGTGGACCGCGTGACCATACGGGCGTTTGAGCGAAATCTAAAGAAAAATCTCTCGCTCCTCGGATCAGAGATTCGTCAAAAGACCTATCTGCCCTTACCCCTCCTTAAAATCCTCGTGGATAAAGGCAATGGCGAATCCAGGGCGCTCTGTATCCCTACTGTAAGGGACAGGGTGGCACAGACTGCCGTGCTCCAGCTTGTCGAGCCGATCCTTGAAAAGGAATTCGAAGACTGTAGCTTTGGCTACCGCAAAGGCCGCTCAGTCAAACAGGCTGTCTATCGTATAAAGGAATATTTTGACCAGGGCTATAGGTGGGTGGTGGATGCGGATATCGATGCCTTCTTTGACAGTGTTGACCATAACCTACTCATGGCCAAGATCAAGAGATACATCACAGATAACGATATTATTGATCTCATTCATCTCTGGATCAAGACAGATGTATGGGATGGAGCATCCATCCAGGAAATAGTAAAAGGAATCCCTCAAGGTTCCCCTATCTCGCCCATACTCGCCAACCTTTTTCTCGATGAGCTCGATGAGGACCTCCTTAAAAAGGGGTACAAGTATGTGCGATATGCGGATGATTTCATCGTGATGTGCAAATCACCGGACAAGGCAAAGGAGGCACTTGAGTTTACCGAGGATGTTTTGGAAAAGATGATGCTCACCCTTGATGAGAGCGATGTGGTGAGTTTTGATCAAGGCTTCAAATATCTCGGAGTTCTGTTCGTGAAGAGCATGATCATGGTGCCGTTCGATACACAGAAAAGGCAGAGAAAGGTCCTCTACTACCCTCCACCCTTAGATATAGACGCATATTTAAAGCAAAAGTCAAAAAGTCAAGAGTCTCAAGTCACAGCAGTCGAAAGCGCTAAGAAATAAGTCAGAGGCGGTAGATATGGCAAATCTCTACATTACAGAACAGGGCGCTGTGCTTCGGAAAACCGGGGACAGGCTTATCGTCCAGAAGGAAGAGGAGATTCTGCTCGATGTCCCCTGCAACAAGGTGGAGAGTGTCCTGATCTTTGGCAATGTCCAGTTTACCACACAGGCTGTGCATGAGCTTTTTGCGCATGGCATTGAAATGGCCTTGCTCACCAGGACAGGGAGACTCGTAGGCCAGATCACCTCTCCTGCAACAAAGAACATAGAGCTGAGGCTAGAACAGTTTAAACGATACTGGGACGAAACATTCCGGCTTGATCTCTCAAGGATAATTGTCACCGGCAAGATTACCAACAGCCTGAACATGATGAGGGTGTTTTCCTACAATCATCCGGGGATCAGCCTCACTCCAGAGATGGATCGGATGCACTCCAGCATGGAAGCTGTTAAAGGTGCAAATGATATCAACAGCCTTATGGGCATAGAGGGTGCTGCATCAAGGGCCTATTTTTCCGGTTTCGGGAAGATGATCCTGTCAGAATTCACCTTTGAGGGCAGGAGGAAGCGTCCGGCAACAGACCCTGTAAACGCCCTCCTTTCATTTGGCTATACCCTGGTATTCAACGAGATATCATCCCTCCTCGACGGTCTCGGATTTGACCCTTACCTCGGCTATTTCCACAGCGTGGAATACGGGAGGGCCTCCCTCGCCTCGGATATCATTGAGGAATTTCGGGCATCTGTTGACCGTTTCACCCTCTTTTTGGTGAATAACAGGGTCCTTAAAAAGGAGGGCTTTTACAAGAATCCCAAGGGAGATGGGCTGTATCTGACACGGGAGGCCATGAAACGATACTTTTCCCAGTATGAGGCCTATCTCAACCGAGAGTTTGTCCATCCTGACACAGGTGAGAGGACAACATTAAGGAAGTGTTTCAGGCTCCAGGCTGAGAAGCTGGCAGCCTTTATAAAGGGTGGAAACAGATATACCCCGTTTAACCTTGAGGTGTGAAGATGTTTTACGTGGTCTCATACGATATATCTGATGACAGGAAGAGGGATGCGATGGCAAAGATTCTCCTTGATTTCGGCTCACGGGTGCAATACAGTGTGTTTGAGTGTATTCTGGATAATGCATTGCTGGATAAGATGATAGCCAGGTTATCAAAGGTGATTTCAGAGGAGGACAGCGTAAGTATCTACCCACTGTGTGCCAGATGTGAAGATGGAATCAGGGTTTTTGGCAAGGACGAGGTGACAAAAGACGAAAAAGTGTATATTTTATAATGGGTTAACTATTCAGGCAGGCACAAAGGGGCAAAGGCACAGAGGCACAAAGAAAAATGAAAACGTATAGAGACCTGCAGGTCTGGCAAAAATCAATGACTTTAGTTACTGAAGTATATAAGATTTCGTAACTACTCAGGTAGGCACAAAGGCACAGAGCACCAAAGGCACAAAGTAGGAAAAAACAACGAAACGACCCTGCTCTGCTATGTGCCTTTGCCACTTTGTGCCTGAGTAATTAACTATGAATTAAGCCGAGAGATAGAACGAATGCTTAGCAGTTTAATCAGGAAGTTAAGCAGCAAACCTGTCTGCGTGCAACACACAGGCAGATAGGCAAGACAACTTTGTGCCTATGTGCCTGTGCCCCTTTGTGCCTGAGTAGTTACATAATGGGTTAACGGAGCTTGAGAAATAGGCGAAAAATGAGGCAGGTTACAGGAACCAGTCTAAGGAATTGATAGTACTAAGGAAAATTGTTCTTTGACACCACAAATATCGGGTTTTATGGGGTGCAAGAGATGCCCAAAAAGGGAGGTTACAGAAAATGGGGGTATAACACATTGATTCTAAAGGAGAAGAAACAAGAACCGTGAGAAACAG
>Ga0210051_1002243_pt1 | contig 19467 bp, 14 predicted proteins | sample CryGey092014_all_FD_185464 | JGI IMG/M metagenome (GOLD analysis project Ga0210051, IMG submission 185464) | Groundwater microbial communities from aquifer - Crystal Geyser CG23_combo_of_CG06-09_8/20/14_all (SPAdes) (version 2) | ecosystem: Environmental > Aquatic > Deep subsurface > Groundwater... | reverse complement strand
ATTGCATCTAAAAGATTCGGAATGGCGCTACAGCAAAGAATCTGATATGCTCGAAAAAGAGCTATGGCAAATTTACAAACAATATTTAAAAATCAATCATCTAGTCTAGGTATCTAGTCTAGAGCCTAGGCAAATAATATTTTAATTTTAAAACCGAACTTCTTTTCTGAAGTCCGGGAGCTGAATTTATGAAGAAAAATATTTTTGGGCAATTGTCTGAAATTTATCAGCCATTAAGCGCAAAAAAAACAGAGAAGAAGAGAAATGGCTAAACACCGCGCTCGGACTTGAATATCCGCCCGCGCCGCCAGAGCCAAAGCATCAACAGGCCGTAAACCGCATACCAGATCGGGCGGGGAAAAACCGTCTGATAAGCGCCCGGCACGCGCGCGCCCCAATGGACGACCAGCAAGAGATAATCCAAACAGACGCGCGCCGGCAAAAAAAACCAGGGAGCCGCGGCCGGCCAGAACGCACCCAGGACCAGAGCAACGAGCGCGCTGACCATCAAAAACGGCAATGTCCAAAGCACCAGGACATTGGCCAAGGGCGCAATCAGGGACAAGATGCCGAAATAATGAACGACCAGCGGCCCCGCCAGCGTCTGCGCGGATAAAGTTACCAGCGCCGCCTCCGCCGCCGCTTTGGCCAAACGGACACGCACGAAATAACGGCCGGCGGCCAATTTCTGCCAAGCGGCCCGGCCAAGCGGATAGAACCAGGCCAGACCCAAGGTGGCGGAAAAAGACAGCTGGAAACCAATGTCGTCGCGCAACAGCCAAGGGTTGGCCATGAGCAGCAAAGCGGCGGCCAGGACCAAACTGTTCGTCAACTTGCCAAAACGGCCGAGATACGAAGCCCACAAAGCCAGGAAACCCATGAGGCCGGCGCGGAGAGCGGAAGCCGGCAAGCCGACCAGCAGGATATAAAAGAATAAAAGCGCGGTAACGCTGTAAAAAGACCAGCGGCGCGGACAGCCGAGCGCGAGCAAAAAAGACATGGCCAAAGTCGCCACCAGGCTGATATGCAAGCCGGAAATCGCGGCCAGATGACTCAAGCCGGTCCGGCTCAAATCGGTCCGCAAGCCGGCGCCGATTTCCCGCTTATCGCCCAAAAGCATGGCACGGGCCAAATCCGCCGCTTCACCGGACAAACCGATATTGATCGCCTGCCGAAAGCGGTTCTTGGCGGAAAAAATTTTTTCCCAAAACCAAACGCCCTGGCCAATAGCGGCCAATTCCAAGCGCGGATAATACATCAGGCCCCAGATCCCGTGCCGGCGCAAAAAACGGTCATAGGCGAAGCCGCCCACTGGTTCGGGCTTGGCCAAAAGGCCGGAAACAAGCACTTGGTCGCCATATTGATAAAGCGGATAGGTATCCGCGAAAACGAGAATCTTGCCCGGCAGGGTTTGCTTGGTCTGAGGCAGGCGCAGATCGCCGAGCGTGTACTGGCTGTGCGTCTGGCGTTGATCCGGTTCGCCGCTGATCACGCCGGTCAAAGCGATTTCCTGGCCTTTGGCCAACAGGGCGGATTGCGCCTGGCTGGCGTTGTTGGCCAGGGCCAAGCGCCAAAAGCCGCAAAAAAAAGCCGCGGCCAGCAGCGCGGGCACGAAAAACTTTTTCCGGCCGGCCGCGGCGCCCGCGGCCAGAGCCAGAACCGCGGCCAAGAAAACCAGGCTGGTCTGAGGGTGGAAATAATCCCAGGAAAAAGCGGCCGCGGCCAGACCGGCAATGAAAGATAAGCAAAAGCAAAAAAACACCCTGGCTTTAGGCCAGCGGTCAAAGTCCGGAAAATATCTGGCCTTGGCCAATCCGGACATAAGCTAGAAACTGATTAGGCGGATCCCTCCTTGCGGCATATAGAAATTTATTTTTTTTCTGTGGTTGCGGCGAGGCGCAGAAACGCATCCATAGCTGGCTCCAGATCGCCGTCCAGAACGGCGTTCACGTTCGGGCTTTCCCAGCCGGTCCGATGGTCTTTGACCAACTGATAAGGCTCCAGAACATAGGAGCGGATCTGCTTACCCCATTCGGCTTTCTGAACCTGGCCGCGCAAAGAATCAGTTTGCGCTCTTCGTTTTTCCTCTTCTTTTTGCGCCAGTTTGGCCCGGAGGATGCCTAAGGCGGTTTCCTTGTTCTGATGCTGGGAACGTTCGTTCTGGCAGGTGATGACCAGGCCGGTGGGCAGATGCTTGATCCGGACCGCGCTGTCCGTGGTGTTGACGCTTTGCCCGCCCGGACCGGAGGAACGGAAAACGTCAATCTGCAATTCTTCTTCCTTGAGCTGGATATTCTTCGCCGCCGGCAATTCCGGAATCACTTCCACGAGCGCGAAAGAGGTGTGGCGCATGGCCTCGGCGTCAAAAGGCGAGATGCGCACGAGCCGGTGGACGCCGGCCTCGCTCTGCAGCCAGCCGTAAGCCGGCCGGCCGGCCACGCGCACGACCGCGCTTTTCAAGCCCGCTTCCTGGCCGGCCGTCTTGTCAATGACAGCCGCGGACCAGCCCTGCTTTTCCGCGAAACGGAGATACATGCGCAAGAGCATGGCCGCCCAATCTTGGGCGTCAACGCCGCCGGTGCCGGCATGCAGGGACAGGATCGCGTTATGCTCGTCATAAGGGCCGGAGAGCAGAATGGCCGATTCCAGTTGGCCGAAGCGCGCCTGCCAAGCCGAGAGCCGGTCGGACAAGTCAGCGGCCAAAGGACCGTCTTCCGCTTCCCGCTCCTCTTTGGCCAAGACCGCCAAACCGGCGATTTCTTCCAGATCGCCGCGCAATTTTTCCCAGCGCTCCGCTTCCGCGCGCAGTGACTCCAGGCGCTGGCCGCTTTCCACGGCCGCGTTTCGGTCCGACCAGAAACCCGGCTCATTCATCTTGGCGGCCAAAACCGCCATCGCTTCTTTTTTCCGGTCCAAGTCAAAGCAACCCCCAGGTATCCAGGAACTTGCGTTTAAGTTCGTTAATTTGCTTAATCAGATTATCCATTGATGGATTGGTTAATTAGTCATCTTTAATCTTTTATAATATAGATATCCAATGTAACATTTCTGGCGCTGCGCGCCGAATATATTGCGTTAGATTCTAGACTGAAAATAATTTCTTCAATTATAATTTCCCAAACCACGGCGATGAAAATGTCCACATTCAATTTATTTTTTTTCAACAATAGTCCCTTGACTGCCCTGGGCTTGGTTCTATTATTATTTTGGAACGACAATTAAAATTTTACTAGTTTAGCCAAAATAACCAAACGATGGATTTATGTCCGAGCCGGAAAAATATTCTTGCTGATTCGGCGACCGAAAAGTCAGCCCGGGTTAAACGTTCTGCCTTTTTAAACGGCTTTATGCCCGCGCCCTATTTCGGCATTTCTTCTAAAATAATTTTGATGGTCTTTTCTTTGCCTTTCTGGAACACTTTCGCGCTGATTTCCTCGCCTGGACCGAAGCCGGCAATCTGCTTGGTGAGCGGATGCTCGCTGTCCAGCTTCTGGCCGTTGATTTCCAGGATGATGTCATTTTCCGTTAAGCCGGCCTTGTCTGCCGGCGAGCCGGGAATGACCGCCAGATCCGTCCGGTTCTCCCCGCGCACGACCAGGGCGCCGTAATCAAAAGTCAAATTATTCGCTTTCTTGATTTCTTCGTCAATCATCACATAGCGCACGCCCAGCCAGGGGCGGACGATGCGGCCGTTCTTTTTCACATTGTCATAGACCTTTTTGATGTCATTGCTGGGAATGGCAAAGCCGATGTTTTCCGCGCCCGCGGCCATGGCCGTATTGATGCCGATCACTTGTCCGGCAATATTCAAAAGCGGACCGCCGGAATTGCCCGGATTGATGGACGCGTCCGTCTGGATGGCGCCGGATATCTCTTCCGCGCCCCGGCCGGCACCGCCGGCCATGATTGAACGGGAAAGTCCGGAAATCACGCCCACAGAAACCGTATTCCGGAATTCGCCTAAAGCATTGCCGATCGCGATAACGGACTGGCCAACTTTTAAATTCGCGCTATCGCCGAATTCCAAATAGGAAAAATTCTCGCCTTCAATCTTTAAAAAAGCCAGATCATTGACCGGATCGCGGGCCAAAACTTGCGCGTTGTGTTTTGATTCGTCGTTTAACAAAACCGTATATTCGGCATTTTCATCGCTGACGACATGCTTATTGGTGATGATATAGCCGTCCGCGGACACCAGAAAGCCGGTGCCACCCCCCACTTCCCTTTTTTCCGTGCCTTTCTGACGGTATTGCGGCTGTCCGAAACTGAAAAAATCACCAAAATTATCGCCGAAGAATCTTTGGAAAAAATCCCCATCCCCGAACGGATCACTGTAATATCTTTCCAAAATCGGCAAATCTTTAGTAACAATGATACTGACCACGGCCGGAGAAGCTTTTTCCACAGTCGTGACAATATCCGATTCTTCGGAAATCCGGCGGACCAGACGATCCGTCTCATTCAGCCTGTTTTCATCGTCTTGGCCGGCGCGCGGTCCAAAAGCGAAAGGTCCGGAACCGGCCGGCCAAATCTGCGCGGTTAACAAGCCAGCCGCGGCGCCGGCCAATGTGCTAATAAAAATGGAAATGATAAAAAGATAGGCTAAGCCTTTTTTAAGATTATCATCCATAGATTTTTTTTTGCTATTATTTATTTTAATAAAGTCTCTCAGGATTATTAGACAACTTTTTATTTTTTAATCACGACCCGCCCTTTATTTATCATTACGCCTTCTTGCCGTAAAATCTTCATTTTTTCCGACTGCCCGCGCGGATGACGCGGTGGCAGGGAACGCCCGGGGTATCCGGATTCTTCCGCAACGTTTAGCCAAGGACGCGCGCCGACCCTGGCCAGCCGATCCGACACGCAATCTGGCCGTAAGTCGCTACTTGCCCAGCCGGTATTTTGCTGATTTCCCGATATACTGCCAAGGCCAAAGCTCTGATCGGACATTTAGCCATAAAAAAATAAATTATTTAAGACTACCGGCGGGCAAAAATGATTTCAGGTCTTCCAGGCTGGGCATTTTTACTGTTTCAGCGCCGGGAACAAGGAGATTTAAAGGACTTTCCCCAACACCAAGCAATTGATTATATCTTTCCAGCCACCCTTTGATCAAGGGCGGCAAATAGATTATACCGATGATGATCGGTAAAACAATCAGAAGGATTTTCATCACGGCGAAAACCGACTGCCAAATCAAAAAATTGTGGGTTTTTTTTGACAAACGGTAAATTTCCCGGCTTAAGCGCAAGTTCTCTTCCAATAAAGCGGCTAATTTTTCGTTGGCCTCGCCATTTTTCTCTGTCTGCGGTTTGGCAGTTTCCATATGATAAAATATGAAATATTATAACCCTAATCAGCGAATTTGGCAAAACTTGGCAAAAGCCGCGGCGTGTCCGCGCAATTCTTCCATTTCCGCCGCGGTCAAAGGCGCAAGATTGGCAAAAACACGATCCACCAAATCAGGTCCGGGCTGAAAGCTTTGCAAAAACCATTTTTCCGCCATTTTTATCTCCGCGCCAATTTTTTCAATTTTTTCAGTATCCAAAAATCCGGGCACGACCGTGGTCCGAAATTCGTAAGGCCGGCGGCTTTGCTTGACCAAGGCAATGCTTTGCCGAATCCGGTTGATGTCCGGCTGAACGCCTGTCGCCCGGTCATATTCTGACAAAGGCGCCTTGATATCCATGGCCAAATAATCAACCAATTGCCGGCGAATGATTTCCTGGAGCCGATCCGGGTTTGAGCCGTTCGTATCTAATTTAATTTTATAACCTAAATCTTTGATTTTGGCCATAAAATCAGGCAAATCGGGCTGAATGGTCGGTTCACCGCCACTGATGACGACCGCGTCTAATTTTCCCTGCCGTTCTTTTAAAAAAACAAAAAGGTCCCTTTCCTCTAAATTTTGTAAGGAAAAAGGACCTTCTTGCGCTTGGCCGGCTTGCGCCGGCTTATTTTTGAACTTGCCGTTGGGTTCGACAAGCATGGGATTATAACAAAAAGGACAATGAAAATTACATCCTTGCGTAAAAATAATCGCGGCGATATGCTCGGGATAATCAAGTAAGCTGAATTTTTGCCAGCCGCCGATAATCATACTGCAGAAAATACAGGCAGAAAACCCAATTATTTTTCCTTGCTTTCCACTTTAAAACATTTTCTCTGCGCGTACTCGGCTTGTTTGCCGTCATTCCATTGGCTCACTGGCCGCAAATAACCGGTAACGCGGCTGTAAACCTCGCATGTCGTTCTTTTGGTTTCAATGGGGCTCATAGTTTTATTTTATTAGTAATTATATTTTTTGGCAAGGGATTTTTTTCCGGTGAAAAAACATTTTTTAATGGCCAATCTCCGCGCTTTTTTTCCCGCCGAAACTTTGGCGGTTTCATTTTTTCCTAACGGCCACAGAGTTATCCACGGCCGTCGGCGTTTTTTTTTCCTGATAGCCGATTTCCGCGTCACATTTAGGACAGAAACGATGCTCGCCCGCCAAATAACCATGTTTGGGACAAACGGAAAAGGTGGGGGTCAGAGTAAAATATGGCAAACGATAGCCGCTGGCGATTTTTTTAACCAATTTTTTCACCGCCGCGGCCGATGGCATTGCCTCGCCTAAAAATGCGTGCAAAACAGTGCCGCCGGTATAAAGCGGCTGGATTTTGTCCTGCAGATCCAAAGCCTCAAACAAATCATCGGTATAATTAACCGGCAACTGGGTGGAGTTGGTATAATAAGGCGCGGCCTGACCGGCTCGGAACGTCTCTTCATTGGCGCAAATGATTTTCGGGTATTTATCTTTGTCCAGGCGGGCCAGACGCCGGGCGGTGCCCTCGGCGGGGGTGGCTTCCAGATTATAAAGATTATTCGTTTCGTTCTGGAAATCCATCATTTTATTCCGCATAAATTCCAAAACTTCCACTGTAAAACTTTGACCTTTGGCGGTCGTAATATTTTGCCGAATGGGAGCAAAATTGAGCAAGGCCTCGTTCATGCCGATAATGCCGATTGTGGAAAAATGATTCTGCCAATAATGATTGAATCGTTCTTTTACGGAATCCAGGTAATACCGGGCATACGGATACAACCCTTGTTCGGTAAAAGATTCAATCACTTCCCGTTTGACTTCCAAGCTTTCTTTGGCAATCAGCATAATTTTTTCCAGACGGCTGAAGAACTCTTCCTTGGTCTTGGACAGATAGCCGAGGCGGGGAAGATTGACGGTCACCACGCCGATGGAGCCGGTCAAGGGATTGGCGCCGAACAAACCGCCGCCCCGTTTGCGCAGAACTCGGTTGTCCAGGCGCAGGCGGCAACACATGGAGCGGGCATCGTCCGGACTCATGTCCGAATTGATGAAATTGGCGAAATACGGAATGCCATATTTGGCGGTCATTTCAAAGATCTTATCCACGACCGGCGATTCCCAAGGAAAATCTTTGGTGATGTTGTAAGTCGGAATCGGAAAGGTAAAAACGCGCCCGCTGGCGTCGCCCGCCATCATCAATTCCGCGAAAGCCGTATTGAATATGTCCATTTCCTTTTGGAAATCCTGATACTTCTCTTTCTGGTACTGCCCACCGATGATCACATTCTCTTCGCCGGTTGATTTGGGGGGACGCAAATCAAGGGTAATGTTGGTAAAAGGCGTTTGAAAGCCGACCCGAGTCGGCACATTGATGTTGAAAAGAAATTCCTGCAAGGCTTGTTTTACTTCTCCGTAAGACAGATGGTCATAGCGGATGAAAGGCGCGAGATAGGTGTCAAAACTGGCATAGGCTTCAGCGCCGGCCACCTCGCCTTGCAAAGTATAGAAAAAATTGATCACTTGCCCCAGGGCGGTGCGGAAATGCTTGGCCGGACGGGATTCAATCTTGCCGCTAACGCCGCCGAAACCGCGCAACAAGAGGTCTTTCATGTCCCAGCCGGCGCAATACGAAGCGAGCAATTGGAGGTCGTGGAGATGGATGTCGCCGCTTTCATGCGCCTGGCGGATATTGGCGGCGTAAACCTTGTTCAGCCAATAGTTGGAAGAGATGATGGAAGCCAGGTGGTTGTTCAGTCCCTGCAGGGAAAAACTCATGTTGGAATTTTCTTTGATGCGCCAATCACTGCGATTCAAGTAGCTGTCCATGATGTCGTTGGAATCAATCAGAGAGCGCAGCTGGCGCAGGCGGGCGTGCTGGTCGCGATACAGGATATAGGCTTTGGCGGTTTTGATAAAACGGTTTTGGATCAACGCTTCTTCCACCAAATCCTGGATTTCCTCAACCGCCGGGATACTGCGGTAATGGAATTTTTTCTTCACTGCCTTGACCACGTCCGCGGCGGTTTTTTTGGCTTTCGCGAGCGAGCCTTCGCCCTCGGCTTGCATGGCCTTATAAATCGCGCTGACAATTTTTTCCTGTTGGAAAGGGACGATATCGCCGCTTCTTTTTTTGATTTGCGAAATTATTTCCTGGTGGGGGTCCGGATTTTTTAGCATGGGGATATGAAAATAATAATATTTTTCCTGTTGTTTGAAAACGATTGGCAGTCGGACTCTTGCCCGCTACTTTTTTTGATCCGACTTTTTTCCCGATTTTTTTCGGACGGTTTTCTGTTTTAACAGCTTGCTCAGTTCGCGCTGGAAAGAATGGACGTCTTTAAATGATTGGTAAACGCTGGCAAAACGGATATAGGCGATCTCATCGGTTTTTTTCAAGTTTTTCATGACGATCTGGCCGATCTGGCTGGCCGTAATCTCGTTTTGGCGCAGAACCTGCAATTCCCTTTCAATATCATGCACCAGCTTTTTGAATTTCTCTTCCGTAATCGGCCTTTTTTCCAGAGCTTTTTTCAAGCCGCTCACCACCTTGTCGCGGCTGTAGCTTTCCTTCCGCCCGTCTCTTTTGACCACGGCCAGATCCAAAATCTCGATCTCTTCATAGGTGGAAAAACGGAAATTGCATTTCTGGCACTCACGCCGCCGCCGGATGGACAAGCCGTCCCCGGCCGCGCGCGAATCAATGACTTTAGTGTCTGGATAAAAACAAGCTGGGCATTTCATCGTAATTTTTTGCCGGCCGTTTGGGCGGGCTTTTTTCTCACATAAAAAGAGGCCATAAAAAAACACCTTTGTTTGTGCTTCGCTTCTTCTTAAAAGGGCCAAAGGTGTCTGCCTCCGTGTTGATACTATATCTTGTGGTGTATGTAATAATTATACCACAAGAAGATTGCTTGTCAAACGATTTTTTCGTGGCTAATTTTTAGGTTTTTTATTTTTGAATATTTTTTTTCCGTTGAATTTTTTTCGCTTCCGCTGTGTATAAGTCATTGGCTGTGAATAAGTTCATTTCCATTATAGCACAACAAATAAAAAATATCAGGCTAAAAAATTATTATTTTTGACTAAAAAAATACTTATACTTTGGAGTAATAAATAAAATCGAGTGGACAGAAAAATGTTTTCCGTATTTTGGTCGTCTGTTCCCTAAAGTTTTTGATCCATCATATTTAAATCTTCCGGCAACTGAAATTCAATTTGCCAACGCGGCCAAGTTAATTTTTATCAATTGTTCTGTTCTCAGAATAGTCTAAAAGATTATTATACTGCTTCGTTGTTCTTTAACAATGCAAGCAGGTCTGGCCTCAAAAATGAGGCTACTCATTAAACATAAATAATAAAAAAAAGGAGGAGTAAAAAATGGGAAAAAAAATAAAGGTAATGGTTTTTGAATTTTGCTTTTTGTTGTGGCTTGGCCAATTATGCCAAAAAACCGAAGCAAACGAGCCGGTGCTCGGGCAGGAAAAAAGCGGCCAATTGCAAACAATTTTACCATCAGTAGATAAATCTGCAACAAGATTTTACCCCTTGCGCCAATACGGTCTTTTTTTGGGCCCGGCGCGTCTTTACGAAAGATATGACTGGGATGCTAATAAACCGGTCAATCCGATCCAGAACGTCATAACAAAAAAACCAGAAGAATAACAACAACACCCCTGGCGCCCATCTGACCAGGAGTTTTTTAATTTTTGCTGTCAAAGCAAACTGCTTTGCCTGTGCTTTTCCTCGGCAGTAAAAATTTTCACCTGGCCGTATTGGCCGTCAAAACCGGGCTGAATGTTCACTTCTTCAGCGCGCACGCGGCGGATCCCTTCCGCGCTGGCCGGAGACACTGCTTTGATCTCGTCAATCGTGCGGTCCAAGAGGATGGCCATTTCCGTACCCAAAGCGCCGAACAAGCGCTCATATTCTCTCTTGACTTTGGCGGCGCTCCGGCTTTTCACGCCCAAGGTCTCGGCAATAATCTTGTCCAGTTCCACCAAGCGGCGGAAGCCGGGCGCGGACGCGAGCTGGTAACCAGCCGGCCGGTCGGCCAATTCGGCCACACGGCTCAAAACGCCGATGGTCAAAGGACGATGGCAAACCGGACACCGGCCGCGGTGCTGGGCGCTTGCCTCCGGCGCGAGACAGACGCCGCAAGCGCGATGGCCGTCATAATGGTACATGCCTTCTTCCGGATAAAATTCCAAAGTATAATCTAAATATGATTTATGCTTGTCCCGCGCGGCCGCGGCTGACCGCTCATCTTGACCGTCTTGATGATGATCAATTACGTCGTATAACTCATCATATGAAACATCAGTTAATTCAAAAACGTTCGCTTCCCGGCCGATGTTCGGCAAACTGTGCGCGTCCGAATTGGACAGCCTGGTCAGATCGTCCAAAGCGGACAGGCGCCAATTCATGGCCGGATCGCTGGACAAGCCGGTTTCATAAGCGCGGATGCGGCCCGTGTATTCGCCAAAACATTCTTCCAGCCGGTCAAAGCCGGATTTGGATCCGAACACGGAAAACCAAGGCGTCCAGATATGAGCCGGATAAATTATGAAATGCGGATTGACGGAAAAACACAGGCCGCAGAAATCTTCGGCGGACATGCCTAAAATCGGGCGGCCGTCCGAATGGATATTATATTTGGCGGCCAAAGCCGCGTTCAAGGCGGCCGCCGCGTCCAAGTCCGGCGCGTGCGCGACCAAATGGATGCGCCGTACCCGGTCAAATTTCTTGAAAATCAGCGCGACTTCAGCGGACAAGATGAATTTGACCTTCTCATCCGGGGCCACGGAAAAAATATAAAGCTCGCCTTTTTTCCGCGCGCGCGCCGGCGCCGGCGCCAGCTGTCCGCGCAATTCCCCAAACCAATCCGGCTGGGTGAAATCGCCGGTGGCGATGATGTCCACGCCCTTGGTCCGGCCGATTCTATCCAAATTAGCCAACGTCAAATCGCCCGAACAAGCGCGGGAAAAACGGGAATGGATGTGCAGATCAGCGATTTGCCGCATATGATTTGATGATCTGGCTGATAATCTTCTTTAAACGGACACGGTCCGAGCGGGCGAAATCGCCCGTTGTGCTTAATAAGTTGGCGCGCACGACCCGGCCTTGCCCCCAAAAACGCCGGCCGCGTTCCGCCGCTGAACAAGAATATCATTCTTGATATCTGTTTATCACCTTCTTTGACAAGCGTCGGTTATTTAATAGTATAATATCAATATCTGCTGGCCAAACCGCCGCCGAGCGTGACAATTTTCTTTCTGGCGGGATAACTTATAGCGCAAAAAATTCGCCAGTCAATCTTAATGCCTTAATTTTAACCTTTCTGAAAAATATTCGCAACTGTCAGGCCATAATCCGGAATGTTTGGAAAAAATCGCTTTCTGGTTGTTCGGATTATATATTGATTGATTTTAAACGCCCACAAAAATTGGATCAAAAACGTTTTTCTACCGCCTGAATTGAAAAAATAAAACGATTTAAAAAGCCGCCTGGTAATTAAAGGCGGCTGATATTGTTAAAAAAAGAGCAAAAAAGAGCTACTCCACGGTCACGCTTTTGGCCAAATTACGCGGCCGATCCACGTTCCGGCCGAGCAGGCAAGCGGCGTGATAGGCCAAGAGCTGGCCAGGAATGACTGCGAGGAGCGGATAAAGCCAATCCAAGGTGGGCGGGATTTCAATGGCCTCGTCCGCCAGTTCCTTGATCTCCTCGTCGCCGGCCGTGATGATGGCGATGACCGGCCCGCGGCGGCTCTTGACCTCCATAATGTTGCCGATCATCTTCGCCCGCAAGCGGTCGGCGGGCGCGATCGCCACGGTCGGCACTTCCGGACTGACCAGGGCGATCGGTCCGTGCTTCATTTCGCCGGCGGCATAGCCTTCCGCATGGATATATGACACCTCTTTGAGTTTCAAGGCGCCTTCCAATGCGACCGGATAATTGAAATGCCGGCCCAGAAAAAGCCAATTCGGATAATGGCAGAACCTTTCCGCGATCGCCGCGATCCGGTTGTCCAAGGCCAGCACTTGCCGGATCTTGTCCGGCAAGCCCACAAGCGCCTGCGCCCAAGCCAGATCCTCGGCCCGATCGCGGCCATGGAGCTGGCGCCAAAAAAGGGCCAGCAGGTTGAAGATCGCGAGCTGGGAAAGGAAAATCTTTGTGGACGCGACCCCGATTTCCGGGCCGGCATGGTTGTAAACGCCGGCCGCGGTTTCGCGCGCCAAAGTGCTGCCGGCCACATTGACCAGACCCAAAGACAGCAAACCTTGCGCCTGCGCCAGACGGACCGCCGCCAAGGTATCGGCAGTTTCGCCGGACTGGCTGATCGCCAGCAAGGCCGCGGCGGCCGGATACGAACGCTGGCAGTAGCGGAACTCGGAAGCGATTTCCGCGCGCGCGTCCAGACCGGCCGATTCGGACAAAAGATACTGGCCGTAAAGGCCGGCGTAATAAGAAGTGCCGCAAGCCGCGATGATCAGCTCCGAGCAATTTTTCAATCTCTCCTGGCAATCCAGCAAACCGCCCAGTTTGACCGCGCCGGTAACCGGATCCAAACGGCCGCGCCAAGCGCTGGCCGCGGTTTCGGCCTGCTCGTAAATCTCCTTGCGCATGAAATGCGGGAAACCGTTCAATTCCGCCGCGGTTTCGGCCGGGCTGATGGTCGTCACGACCTTATCCACGCGCGCGGACCGGGCGTCAAAAACCTGGTGAGAATCCGCCGTCAATCTGGCAATTTCGTTGTCGGCCAGATAAATCACCTGGTCTGTCCAGCCGGCGAAAGCGGCGGCGTCCGAAGCGGCCAGCCGGCCTCGGTCAGTGAGACCAAGGAGCATCGGACTGCCGCGCCGGGCCACCACGATTTCGTCCGGCCGGGCGCGGTGCATGACCGCGATTCCCAAAGGGCCTTCCGTCCGGGACATGGCTTCGGCCACCGCCGATACCAAATCGCCCGCGTAACAGAGAGCGATTAGGTGCGCCAGCACTTCTGTATCCGTTTCGGAAACGAAAACCGTTCCGACCATCGCCAACTTTTTTTTCAGGCGGGAAAAATTCTCTACGATGCCATTATGAACCAACATCACTTCGTCCTGGCCGCCTGCGTGTGGATGAGCGTTAACTTCCGTGGGCGCGCCATGGGTAGCCCAACGCGTATGCCCAAGACCGCAACCACTTCGTATGGACGCACCGTTCATTTTCGCGGCTAAGGCCGCCACTGGACCACTGGCTCGCCAACGCCGCCACTGGCCGTTTTCTCTCACCACAAAACCAGCGCTGTCATAGCCACGGTACTCCAAAGCCCGCAAACCAGACAAAATAATTGGCTGTGCTGGTTGATCGCCTACATAAGCAATAATGCCGCACATAATTTTCCTCCTTTTTCTCCAGTCAAGTTTATTTCTCCGCGGCCGCGGTCCGGCCGAGCATCTCCCAGAGACGTAAAAAAATGATCTTCTGTGTCTCGTAAATCGCTGTATTTTCAATGATCACGCCGAGGGGCGCGCCCTGGTGGTCGCGGGAAATGAAGGCGCAACGACCGGCATAAATAATAATATAAGTGGCGGATTCGTCATGCGTTCCGAGCCAACGGCGCTCATCCAGGCCATGGAGGCGACCGCCGCGCGCCAAAGAGATAGCCTTGACCGCGATTTTTTTCCGAACGCGATCGCGGGTAAAATCCGGATAGGCCGCGCGCAAGTCGTCGCTCGCCTTGGTCGCCGAATAAATGTAATATTCTTTATCAACATCAACATCAGCGGTGACTTTTAATACATCTTCCAATATCAAGCGTATGCCGTTTTTGCCTTCATAAAATTTCGTGGTCGGACGGCTGGCTTCTTTGTCCTGCAGGGATTTAAGTTCCGGAATCAAATCAACAAGGCCCTTTTTCACTTCCCGCAGATCCGCTTCTTTGGCCGCTAACAACGGCTGGATCTTTTCCGGATCTTCGGCCACGAATTTCTGTTTGGTGGATTCGTGAAAATAGGAAACCAAACCGCCGGCCTGAAGATTTTTCAAGAGATCGTAGACGGTACCGCGGTTCAGACCGGCGATCGCGGCGAGCGAACGCACGGATAAAGCCCCGTATTCCAACAATTTAAGATAGACGGCAATCTCTTTGTCGCTCAAACCGAGTTTTTTTAACAGACTTTTGTCCATATGGCCATTTATTATTTCTTCAATTATGGTCACGAGCGCTGGCTTTCTTTTTTCACGGGATTTTTACGGATGTATTCAATATTATTAGCATAGACAAATTTTTCTCCCGACGGCAGGGGTAAATTTTAGTTTTTATTTGCGGCCTAAAATAAACATTTGTCAAGGCGGATATAGATTAATTTATTTAGCAATGAAAGAGGGGGCAAAATAAATTTGCCCCCAAAAATGAAATGAGTGCCGCGCGTCCGAAAAAAGGATGAGCGGCGGGTTGGAAAAGAACAAGAAAGGATGAAAAAAAACAAAAAAATATAATGGTTAATATCAGTATATACCTTGTTATAATTATGTCAAATATTTTTCTACAATATTATATAATAAGTATAGTTGGTTTCCAGAATCTAACGCAACACTTTCAATGTTTAATATTAGTGGATTAATTTAAAAAGCGCTTAGCAGTAATTAGTTTTTTTGTAATTTAGGACAAATATTTATCGGCATAAATGAAAAATGACCAAGTTTTACTTCAACCAATAATCCAAAAGTGTTGCGTTAGATTTTAGACTGGAACAATAATTATTTTAATTATAAATAAAATATAATAATTTTTTTGTCATAAATATTAATACAAATTTATATTCTTTATAGACTTATCCACAATAAAAAACGCCGATCAGGCGTTTTTAAACGATTTTTTTGTTGGTCAGTTGCACGAGTAATCGGCTTTTTTCGGCCTTGAGTGAATAATTCCCGGCATCGGCCTACTCTCCCAGGGTTAAAACCCAAGTACCATCGGCGCTGATAGGCTTAACTTCTGAGTTCGGGATGGGATCAGGTGTGACCCTATCGCTTGAAGACACCGAGAATTATTGACTCAAGGCTGGCCATGATAAAAAAAGAAAAGTGGGAAAATCATGGGTCTATTAGTACTCCTCGGCTAAAATCCCTTGCGAGACTTACACCTAGAGCCTATCAATCCCGTTATCTGCGGGAGACCTCATAACGAAACCTAATCTTGGAGACAGCTTCGCGCTTAGATGCTTTCAGCGCTTATCTAAACCGAAGGTAGCTACCCAGCAATGCCCCGGGTGGAACAACTGGTACACTAGAGCTTCGTCCTTCCCGGTCCTCTCGTACTAGGGAAGGGCCTCCTCAAGTTTCCACGAACATAGTGGATAGGAGACCGACCTGTCTTACGACGGTCTGAACCCAGCTCGCGTGCCGCTTTAATGGGCGAACAGCCCAACCCTTGGGAGCTTCTCCACCCCCAGGATGCAACGAGCCGACATCGAGGTGCCGAACCACGCCGTCGCTGTGGACGCTTGGGCGTGACTAGCCTGTTATCCCCGGAGTAACTTTTATCCGATGAGCTACCGCCGTCCTATTTCGAACGGTCGGATCACTAAGTTCCGCTTTCGCGACTGCTTGACTTGCAGGTCTCGCAGTAAAGCCGGCTTGTGCCTTTACACTATCTCCCGGGTTTCCATTCCGGGATAGCCGACCTTTGTAAACGCCTCCGTTACCTTTTGGGAGGCATCCGCCCCAGACAAACTACCCACCAGACACTGTCTCCCGCCCTGATGAAAGGGATCGGGATTAGAATTAAAAATAGCCAAGGGTGGTATCTCACTGGCCCCCGCCTTGCGGCGAGGTCCCACCTATTCTGAACATGACGATCTCTAATTCAATGTCAAGCTATAGTAAAGCTTCACGGGGTCTTTTCGTCCAGCTATGTTTAACGAGCATCTTTACTCGTCTTGCAATTTCGCCGAGTTCTTCGTTGAGACAGTTCCCAAGTTGTTATGCCATTCGTGCAGGTCGGAATTTACCCGACAAGGAATTTCGCTACCTTAGGACCGTTATAGTTACGGCCGGCGTTCATCCGCGCTTCGGTTTAAAGCTACGCGTGGCTCATTACCAAGCATCATTCCATGTTAATTGTTATCTGATAAAATCACGATTTCCAGTTTTTCACCAAGTCAATTAGGGATTAGTGATTAATTAATTAGGGGAGTACTTAATCCCTAATTGACTAATTAACTAATTAACTTTGAGGCTGACCGGAAAATTGTTCCATTCAGATAACTCTTCGATAAGCATGACGCCCAATAAAGAGCCACGTTTCACCTCTCCCCTTAACGTTCGGACACTGGCCAGGCATCACCCCCTATACATCCTCTTACGAGTTCGCAGGGAGCTGTGTTTTTGCTAAACAGTCACTTGGGATCTTTCGCTGCGTCCGCCTTGCGGCGGAAGGCCATATTGCTAACTTACGACCGCTGTTTTGCCGAGTTCCTTAACGAAGATTCTCTCGTACACCTGAGGCTACTCGCCTCGCCTACCTGTGTCGGTTTGCAGTACGGTTGCGTTTGGCTTAGCCCGAGAAGTTTTTCTTGGCCTTCCCGCCGTTCAAATTGGCTCGGCCGAAGCTTTGCCTCTCGCCAAAGCCTTGGGGTGATTGGCCCGGATTTTCCGGTGGCCGCCCCTTGGCTCCAGCAACGTTCAAACCAATAAACGTTTGAATTTTGGGATTGCGTCACTCCATTGGAAACCAAACGCAGTGCTGGAATATTAACCAGCTCTTCCATCGACTACGCCCGCACTACACGGGCCTCGCCTTAGGACCGACTAACCCTGGGACGATTTTCGTTGCCCAGGAAACCTTAGGCTTACGGTGTCCCGAGTTTTCATCGGGATTTCTGCTACTCATGCCAACATTCTCTCTTCCGTGCGCTCCACGAAGCCTTACGACTCCGCTTCCGTGCGCACAAAATGCTCCTCTACCGCCGCGCACAACGCGGAATATTCAATTTTCAATACTCAATATCCAATCAATATCAAATACTCAATTTGATAATAATCAACTCTTATAGATCATTAAATCATTGAATATTGAATGATTGTTGGTTATTGATTGTTGAATATTCTGTGTTATGCACGACCCGCGTCTTCGGCAGTATGCTTAGCCCCGATACGTTTTCGGCGCGAGGCAACTTGACCAGTGAGCTATTACGCTATCTTTAAAGGATGGCTGCTTCTAAGCCAACCTCCTGGTTGTTAAAGTCACGACACCACCTTTTACACTTAGCATACATTTTGGGGCCTTAGACGGCGATCTGGGCTGTTTCCCTTTTGACTATGAAGCTTAGCCCCCACAGTCTGACTCCCGGATTATGTTAACGGGTATTCGGAGTTTGGTTAAGAGCGGTACCTTGCGGCCCGTTCTCATTCAGTGCTCTACCCCCCGCTATAAACATCCGAGGCTAGCCCTAAAGCTATTTCGAGGAGAACCAGCTATTGCCGAGTTCGATTGCAATTTCTGCCCTAGCCACAGCTCATCCCATGGTTTTGCACCACCAAAGGGTTCGGTCCTCCTCCCGCCTTTCGGCGGGATTCAACCTGGCCATGGCTGGATCACCCGGCTTCGGGTCTTGTCCATGCGACACTCCATATATTTTGGTAAAGAAGCAAAATTTTGCGTCTCTACCAAGTAAAGACGCAAAATTTTGCGTCTCTACCAAATAAATGGAAACGGGCTATTAACCCTCGCTTTCACTCTGGCTCCTCCGTTCAAGGCGGATTAGCCAAGCCACATAGAACAAACTCGTTGGCTCATTCTTCAATAGGCACACAGTCACCGCGTCTCGCTATCGCCCGCCACGGTGAAATAATCAATAATCAATAAAAAATCAAAATTGCCCAGCAAAAAAATCATTACCAATTTAAAATTATAAAATTGAAAATTGAAAATTTCGTGTCGAACGTTAGTGAGACACGGCTCCTGCTCCTTGTAAGTATATGGTTTCAGGTACTATTTCACCTCCCTAACCGGGATGCTTTTCACCTTTCCCTCATGGTACTTGTTCACTATCGATCTTAAAAAGTATTTAGCCTTGGGTCATAGTCGACCCTGCTTCCCACGGGATTTCACGAGTCCCGCGGTACTTAAGATTTATTGCCGCAGAGCAATAACCCTTTTCGCTTACCGGGCTATCACCGTCTCTGGCGGAGCTTTCCAGCTCGCTTCAGCTAAGGAAGTTATTTTTCGTATACTCTGCCCCACTGTGGTCTGGGCAGTGAACGCAATATCTTGCGACACCGCTTAAACATGTGGACCCAGGTCCTTCTGCCCCCCTCCGCTGTCCGATCCGTTTTTTACTTACGGAGCGGAAAGCGAAGGAGAACGCGGTTTAAACGGTTTAGGCTGATCCCTTTTCGCTCGCCACTACTCAGGGAATGACCCCGTGTCTCGCTATCGCTCGCCACGGTGAAATTTTCAATTTTCCATAATACAATTTTCAAATCCTCTGTTCAATATTTTGATATTTGATATTGAATATTGATTGAAAATTGATCATTGATCATTAAAAATTGTGTGTCGAACGTTAGTGAGACACGAGGGTTTTTTTCTTTTCCTCCGGCTACTAAGATGTTTCAATTCGCCGGGTAGTCCCCTCATCAGCTTATTTATTCGGCTGACGGGCTCCCCGTCAACAACGGGGAAGGTTACCCCATTCGGAGATCCTCGGGTCAAAGGTTGCTTGCCACCTCGCCGAGGCTTTTCGCAGGCTGCTACGTCCTTCATCGTCTTTTTAAGTCAAGGCATCCACCATATACCCTTACGAGATTTTCCCACATTTCTTTTTTTATGTTCTCACAAACTTATTATTCAATTGTTAAAGGGCGCTCCGTTCACGCTGTCTTTCAACAAAAAAACCGCTTGGCGCGGCTTGAAACCGTTCTCAAATAAATCCGGTTTCACCCGCGTTTATTGGTTAAAGCGTCAAGCTGAACTTTCATACGGTTTTCTTTAATTTCAGTATGTATTATTATACATTATTATTTTTATCTGTCAAGTCTGAGTCTTGTCTCACGCAAGATGAGCCTGAACTAACTCTTTGTTTCTCACGCAAGATGAGCCTATGGGGGTTAAAATTTGGCAAATAATCATTATTTGGCTAAACTGAGGCTAGAGGTTAGAATAGTTA
>Ga0210051_1002242_pt1 | contig 19471 bp, 28 predicted proteins | sample CryGey092014_all_FD_185464 | JGI IMG/M metagenome (GOLD analysis project Ga0210051, IMG submission 185464) | Groundwater microbial communities from aquifer - Crystal Geyser CG23_combo_of_CG06-09_8/20/14_all (SPAdes) (version 2) | ecosystem: Environmental > Aquatic > Deep subsurface > Groundwater... | reverse complement strand
AAGAACATATCACGTTCACAAGAGCAAGGCCATACAGGAAGAACGATAACTGTTTCGTAGAACAGAAGAACTATTCTGTTGTAAGACGTGCCGTAGGATACCTGAGGTACGATACAGATGAAGAACTCAGGATAATGAATAAACTGTATGATGTATTAAGTCTCTATATAAACTTCTTTTTGCCTTCAATGAAGCTCTTGGAGAAAACAAGAATAGGGAGTAAGGTAATAAAGAAGTATGATAAACCTCGTGCACCATACAGAAGAATCATTGCTTCAGATGCAGTATCAGAAGAAGTAAAAGAGAAACTTAGAAAAACATATGAAGAACTAAACCCTCTTTCGCTTAAAAGGCAAATGGATAAATTTACTCAAGAACTTTGGAAGGCATATGAGAAAAAGATGAAGGAAAGAGAAAAGAAAATACAGAAAGTCGATGAAAAATTACCCAATGATTTTCCTTTATCTCAAAATAATTTCGTATATAATTTAAATGAGGCAACCAAATAATATTTCGTATAGAAAATTACGTGAGGCAACACGTGTAAAGAAAGGAGACCTCTGAAAAAATATGGAAATATTCGTAGGAAAAGAGTAACGAATACAAAGGACTAAGAATAAAATGTCATGCTGCAATCTTTTCCTTGCTGTAGGCAAGCACTTGTTTCAGCATCCGATAAAATCAACAAGTCAAGAGACCCTGAAATAAATTCAGGGTGACAAAATAGGGTTTTTCAGAGACCTTGAAAGGATAAAGATAGATGAGAGTTTCAGAGATATAAAGAATTTATTGGAAATAGATAAGAATATGAGTCAAAAGAGAGAAATGATGGAAAAATTAATGGCGATAGCATTATTTTCTTATGCTATAAGATTATCAAGAGGGGAAGAATTAAGGGAAATAGTACTCTCCGAGAGATAAGAGAAGATATTCAGGGTTATTTGTTTTCTTAAGATGGCTTACAAATTTTCCAAGGAAATAATAAAAGAGGGATTAAAGAGAATATGGGAAATATTTATAAATTCAGTTCTTCCTTTGGGGAAATTGTCCAATGTCCTGTCCTGATATCATTTTACTCTTTTCTCTTTATTCGCAATTATTACAGCTTCTAATCGAGATTTTGCATTTAACTTTCTATAGATGCTATTAAGATGTGCCTTAACTGTTGCTATACTTATCATTAAAGTAATAGCAATTTCTTTGTTAGATAACCCTTGACATAAAAGGCCCAACACCTCTTCTTCCTTTGCTGCAAGTGATGCCATAGGATTCTCTTTTTCTTTTATCTCTTGTTCTTTTATCTTTTTACCTAATGTATAATCCTTAAATACTAACTTCGTAATTTCTTTACCAATGTAGGTATCTCCACTATAGACAGTCTTTACAGCATCTCTTAACTCTTGGGAAGTGTTCATCAATATAAATCCTTTAATATTATGCCCCTGTACTTCTCTCATTATTCTAATATCAGATTCTAAAGTTATCAGAATAACCTTACTTTTTTCTTCCACCACTTCATCCATTTCTAAAAGTTCTTTATAAGGGCAAGTAGAATAATCAAGAAGAATAATATGAGGTCTTTTTTCTTTTACGAAATTTATAGCTTCCTCCTTCTCACTTGTTTCTCCTATTATAGTAATTGTTCTATCCTGTTCTAAGGCTAGTCTTATGGCCGATTTAAAAAGAGGCCGCTTCTCAATAATTAGGACACTAATTTTATCACTCATTACCTCGTTCCCCTGATTTTTAACAACTTATGTTTCAAGTGTCTCATAAAAGGCTCTTCGGATCTGGATTAGATTCTTTCTACGTTCAGTAATATCAGACATTATATGAACAGCTCCTATGAGTGTGTTCTCTTCATTTAAAAGAGGCTCTACAACAATTTCAAACCACCGATTGTAATCTGGGAGAGGACTGAAAGAAAATAATTTATTTATATTCATTCCTTAACAGGAGAGACAAGATATTCGGCAAGCTGTAGTAGATCTTCTCCATGCCTTTTTATGTTAGTCAGCGTCTCATGATATTTTCTAATTTTTGTTATTTCTTTGACCTCACATACCTGGATATCGTTAGGTAGTTTGGATAATACATCGTGATACGCTCCGACAAAAAGGATACCTGTTTCTTTCTCCCTTAATGTTTCATTAATCCTTTTGGCGATAAATTCGTCTCGTCTTTTAAGTAAAGAGTTTCTCACTAAGTTATACTTTAAAGCAACAATCTCTCTTTTTTTTCTTGACTTAGAATGAGTTAATTTTATAATATAGTCATATTCTTCTTTTACTAAAGAAAAGTCTTCGGTCTTTACAAGAACCGCTCCTCTTTCTAAAAGATCTCCTATAATTTGGTAATTTTTACTTCCCTGAGTAATACCCTCTTTAATAATTCGAATTCCTTCAGCTCCATCAGCAATCAGCCCATCCTGATATACTTTAAAGCCCTTGACATCTATGGACCTAAAAAATTGCTCAATAGAATCCCAGAAGCCAGAGATAATTTCTTTATGCTTTTGCCATATTTTCTGCCCCAGCACTTTAATAGATGTTTCCTCAAAGTCTGGGGCTAATGAACCCATGTCACTGCTCATATGAATAATGGGAACAAGATATAGCTTTCTCAATATTGGTTATTTCTCACGCTTTAAAGAGGTAACTGTTGGCTTACCAATTGTTGGCTTACCAATTTGTATTTCTTGCCTTGGTCCTGGTCCCCCCTTAATAACGCCACGCTTTTCTACCTGAGCTCCACAATTGGGACAGAATTTATAATTTTCCCAAAAGCGCCAGGTTTTCCCACAATTTTTGCATTCTATGGTCCAGGGCTCTCCACAATTAGGACAGTAATCAGCGGAGCCACTAACAGTAATTCCACAGCCAGGACACTTATTCCATTCACTACTCATTTTATCTCCTCCTTTCTATTCTTCTTCCTTTGTGTCACCACGCTTACGCAACCTTTTTCTCTCAAAACTAAGAAAGCTGCCATTATTATCAAGGTGGACCTCATATATTCCCAATATATCCATTGTATCAGGAATAGCCCTTCTTTCTAATGCTTCTAAGGTCACCACCCACCCTTCTTCGTTCTTTGATATACCAATAACTTCATCAATTGGTATATTGGCAAGTCTTGGAAAAATTTCCTGAACATTTTTAATTATTTCATCAGCATTCATTTATACTTTAACCTCCTCTTTCTTTAGTTTGGGGCTTACCCAACCACAAATTGGGCAGCCTTCTTTAAGTAACTTATCAGCAGAGGCCCTATTGCCACAACTAGGGCATTTCTCTGTGTCATCTTCGGCACTGCTCCCATTACGATGCCCTGCTATAATCTCACCAACGATTTTGTGCCACTTATTCAATTCCTCCGCGGCATCAGAGAAGGAGGCAACTTCATTACCAGCACCATTCCGATAAACTAAATCTAAAACCAATTTGTTCTTTAGCATCCCACTGAGGTCTCTCCTTTTGACTTCAACTGATGAGACCCTATCCAGAGGCACTTCAAAGACTACCTTACCATCAAAGTCGTACCACCAGACCAGTCTCTGGCTGGTAAGGTATAAATGACCGGCTTTCCAGACATCAGTGCTGGTGCCGCCTGGCCTGGGCTCGGCCACTAAATGTGACATCTTCCCGGAGTGAACCACCTGCTCCTCACCAGATAGAAATTTCGCCGCTCTCTCATCAAGCACGGGAAGAGGGGGATTTTCTTCCAGCTTAAGCCCCAGTATCCTCATCCTCTCTTCTATAGCATCCTTAACTACCGAAGCATCGCTGGGATGTAGCTGAGCTACCTCTCCTGACTTAAGCAATAAATAGAGGTAGTCTGTCTCTTTGCCAGCAATGTTGTTTTTCCGTTCAGTAACTATGCCTTTTATTTCCTCATAGGGACACTGAAACAATATCTCGGCAGGTTCCTTGCGGAACAAAAATACCCTTCTATTGGTGATATAGAGATGTCCCGGTCTCCAGTTATGGTAGATACCTTTGCTATACCACTGAGAGGTAAACATCTTTACCAGGACTTCCTCCCCCGGCGCCAAAGGCACCTTTTTCTTTTTCCTTTCTTCTTCGGTAGCTATTGCTCTTTGTGCTTCATCCCAGTCCTGCCAGATGCCGTACTTTAACATAGTCTCCATCCCAGCAAGGCAGGCTTTTAGGTTGACTCCCAGGAGGGGAATACCAGCTACGTGAATAATGAGGTCGGCATTAAGCATCAGCCCTTTGTCCAACACCCTGTCCAGAAGGTCTACCAATGTAGCATGGGTATCCCTCATAGGTTCCATTATTTACTTATCCTCCCGGTTCCTTTGCATCTTAAACAGTATAGGCTACTACCAGGCTTTACGCCTGTACCTGAGCAATCTGGGCATGGAATACTTGGTTCTTTTACAGTAACAACACCTTTACCTTTACAGACACTGCAGGTAAGGAGAGCATAAGGATAAGAGTTTGGCTCCCTACCTGTGCCTCCACATCTAGGACAGGTAACAGCAGGTTCTTCAACATAAACTGTTCCTCTTCCAGAGCATACCTGACAAGTAATAGCAGATTGCACTAAAGAACGGTTAACTTTCCCCGTTCCCTGACAAAAGCCACATTTATGTAACATTAATTCACGCCTCCTTTCACTACATCAATTCCAAAACTTCTGCCTAACAAAAAAGCCACTTTTTCTCGTCTTCTTTTTTATTACCTCCTTTATTTTCATGTCTTTCCGGAGAGAAATTTTGTAAACTCTGCTAAATCTTTCATCCCTTTTACCCCCTCAGGGAATAAAGGCACTTGAATAATTTCATATTCATAGAACAAACTTTTTATTTGCTGGACATATTTTTCATTTTCTTTTTTACGCACTTTGCAGAACTCACACTCTTCTGATTGGTTTACCATATTGATAATGATATTTTTCACATTTATCCCCCTCTTTTTTATTTCTTCATTGAGAAGTTCTGTTTCTTGAACAACCATTGACTCTGGAATGGTAACCAAGACAAATTCAGTTCTTCTACTCGTAATTAATGATTTAAGCTTTTTTACGTCTTCTTTCTGCTTTTTTAGCCATTCGCCCACCGCATCGAAGCTCCCTCTCCTGGTAAGTCTCGTCTTAATGTAGTTATATTTCTCTTGCATTACGCCCATGATATCATAAAAATCATCAATAAGTTTAGGCAAATAGAATAATCTAATTGTGTGCCCGGTGGCTGCAGTATCCACTACAAGGACGTCGTATTTCCCCTCATTATAAATATCAGTGAGTTTTAGTAAACCAATTACTTCATCCATTCCAGGCAGTGAAAGGTTAACAAATTCATTCAGGCTTTCCGCATCAATATATGTACCTCTTTCAACTACAGTTCGTATATATGCTATGTGTTTTTTCTTATAATCCTCAAGGAGTTCCTCCGAGTTTACCTCAAGACCCCATAGATTATTGCCTATCTCAGTAATCTTATTCCCTATGGGGCATTCAAAAATATCAGAGAGGGAGTGAGCGGGGTTTATAGACATTATCATTGTCTTTTTATTCTGATTCGCTTCCTTTAATGCAGTTGCAGCAGCAGAAGTAGTTTTCCCCACCCCTCCTTTTCCACCGAAGAAAGTGAGGTTCAATTCTTCATTCCATATAAAACTTGGTTGATTTTCCACTCTTTCCATTTTTGTCTTTCTCCTCATTCTTCTTTACTTTAGACCTCCATTTTTTTTCCAGTGTGTCTACAGCATCGGACCTTCTTACTTCAAACTCCTCCCTCGTTATTCTACCTGACTCATAAAGCGCTCTATCCTTCCCTATCGCTTTTTCTAATTCCTCTGCTCTCTCAAGCCTTCTCAATAATACTGATTCCCTTTTCTCATACTCATTCCTGCTTATCTCACCTGATTCATATGCGTCCTCGTTCAGCTCTATCTCAGTTCTTATCTTATCAATACCATACATCTCCATAAAAGCGGTATCTCTTATCTTACTTAATATATCAATTGAGAGAGTACTAATAGGCTCAAACAAAAACTTATATAATAGGTATACTATTATCAATCTTACTCCCTATTCCCCTTCATAGGCAACCTCTGCAAAATTCCTCAAACTTTCTATCCCTGTTATTTCACGCGCGAACAGAGGTATTTCACTTATTTCATAGTCAGGAAACTTTTCGTGAATTTCTTTTATATATTCCTTTTCTCTTGCCCTTACCCGCTTGCAGAAACTACATTCCGATAGGGGTGTAACTTTATTGATTATGATATGACGAGAAGGAATACCAATCTTATGAAGTTTCTCAAGCATCCTCTCCGTTTCAAATACTCCTAATACCTCAGGAACAGTAACTGTGATAAACTCAGTCTTTTCTGGATCTTTTAGTAGCTCCATTACTTTCCTTACCCTCTTTTTATACGTTAGCACCAGTCTTGCCGTCTTAACCAGAGAAACCATTCCACTATATTTCATCATTGTTTTAATCAGTGCGCTAAACCAGCCCATCGCTATTTCGGGTAGCTCTAACAATCGTAATAAATGTCCTGAAGGGGCTGTATCCAAGATGAATAAGTCATATTTCCCTTCTTCTATTATGTCCATGATTTTAGATAGCGCCATAAGTTCATCCAAACCTGGTGGTGAAAGGTCCATTAATCTGGTAAAAATCTCACGATCATAAGGCACGTCCATTCCAGTTCCACCGATAAACGCATCAAATACCTCTTCTATCTCTTTCTTATAAGTATTCTTGAGTTCTTCATAAGTTGCATCAGCATCTAACGCTCCCGCATATAAGTTATTTGTGATTTTCTTCTTCTCTTCTCCTTTTGCTATATCAATTCTAAAACTTCTGCCTAACGCCTGCGCAGGGTCGGTAGAAAAGATGAATATCTTCTTTTCCGGGAATTTACTTGCAATTTTCATAGCAGTAGCCGATGCTACAGTCGTCTTACCAAGCCCTCCTTTTCCTCCAAAAAGCAGAATCTCACGCTCTGCAATATCTTTCAAAAAAGCTCCTTTTTTCCATATCACTTTTTATTAACCGCTTTACTTCCATGCTTATTTATAGTTGACTCCTCAGTGGTAGAAGCTACTTCTATCGGCTTGGAGACAAAACTGTATGGGGGCCAGGGTCCAGTAAAGCGGACAGAGAATCCTTCCATATTGTTGATCTCCTCCAGCTCTTTTCCCAGACCTTCAACCTTCTCTTTGGCTACAAGACAGGAAAGATTAATTAGCATCACTTTGTCCTTATCTATTTTTTTAGTTTTTTCTACCATAATATCGTCTGTATATTTTTTAATCCTATTGTAAAAGTCTCTAAACCAATCCTCAGCAAACCTTTCCATTTCAGCCTTCGCAGCCTTTTCCAGTTTTTGCTTATACATATAGGCAAGCCCTGGTGATTTAGTAGCCATCTCTTCTTTTAATTTTCTAACTTCTTCGCTTTTTTCAACAATAATTTCTCCCATTACCTTGGGATCATAGAAGATTTGCACTCCATACTCATTTCTGTCCTTTATCCTTTCCATTACAGTAAGAAGCCGATCATAGTCCTCCTTAAGCCAGTTCTTTACAACCTGGTCAGGAGAAGTAGAATCATCCTTGGGCTGCAGTATAGTATCAAAACCAAGAGGGATTACGGTATCAAATCGTTCCTTTGCCGCATCTAGGACATTTTGATGAGCTCTTGCCCAGTTTTTAACTGTTTTATCATCATGAGATTGATACGGCTCAAGAGAACAGTTATGGACAATAGCACAAAGCTCTTTATAGGAAATAGTGTAAACCTCACTGCCATCTATACCTATCGAGCCCAGCCTTGCTGTCTCTGTCCCAGCAGCAATTCCGTATAAATATCGCCCTTTAGCCTGAGCAGTAATTCCAGATTCTTCAACCGATACCTCCACTGCGGCTCCGGTATCCTCCTTGACAGTTTCTTGGCGATAAGCCTTCTCCGAAACTGCTGGCATTTCCTCTTTCACCGCTGGCGTCTTCGCCTCTTTCAATATAGCTTCGTGAGCCCGTGGGGCTGAAGAGATAAGCTTGGCTAATTCTTGAAGCAGAGCTTCCAGTTCCTTCGTGTGCATCTTTTGTTGAGCCAGCTCGGAGGCCAGGAATTTGATAATTCTAGGGTCAATGGCTCTCTCCTTTTTCTGACGAGCAGCCTCCAGGAACTCAACAAAGGCAGCTATAACATCAAGTGCTGCCTCATTAACCGGCGTGCCAGCAGCCTTAAAGACAGCCTTTATATTCTCCTTGCTAATCGGTTTGTGAGCTATATATAATGCTAGTACAACATAAAAGATCTCTTCCATAGTTTATCTCCCTATATTCCCTTTTCTTCTGCTTCTTCTTTCCATCTCTCTGGATTGACCATCCTGTCTATTACATCATCAACGATCTCATCCAGACCATCTCTCACTGCCTGGACTGATTCGGTAATACCCTGTTCCTTTTTAATTTCCTCCAGGGCGACGTCTAAATCCATCAGGGCTTCTCCCAGTCTTTCACATTCCTCCTCGGTAAGAATTCCGCTTTCCATTCTTTTAAATGCCTGGATTTTCAGAGCATCTCTAATAACCTCAACAAGAGCCAGAACAAGTCCCAGCACCCCATGCTTCAAATTATCTTCGTTAATATCGATAGCCATAATCTAAACCTCTATCTCTGTTCCTTCTTCAGAGTGATTTGCAGAATGCCATTTTTATAAGTTAGGATCAGCTCGGCTTTAACTGAGCAGGGCACTTCTATCTCTTTATAATACGCCCGACCATCAGCCTGGGCAGAGAGGATAAGCAGATTATCTTTCACCTTCGCCTTTACGTCCTTCTCGTCTACCCCCGGTAGCTCAGCAATCACTTTCAGGCAATCGCCCTCATCAAATATATCGGTTATTACCTCTCTCTTTGGCGGTTGTACTGCTGCCTCCTCTCCAAGCGTGGTTCGACTGGCTCTCAGGGTAGTCCTGGGGGGAATGATACTCCTTCTCACCCCCTCCGCTCTCGTGAGAGGGGAAGCTTTTTTCAGATGGCGTTCAATCTCAGCATCGACAGCTTTTAGTCTCTTCTTGAAGGTTTCTGACTTTTTCAGCCCCTTGACCAACTCACCGAGGCCAGGGATAATCTCACCCAGTCCGTAAAGAGCACCTTCAGTTACCCCGCTTATGTCCTCATCCTTTTCTTCATCGTCGGGTTTCCTCACCTTATCCTCCTCTGGTTTCTTCTCCTCAGCCATAGCATGTTCCTCCTACCTTACACCTACTTCGAGATAGCTTCCATAGTCTATTATTAACATTTCCGCCCCTTTTTCTTCAAACTGATCTTTAATATGCTATTCTTAAAAAGTATTTCTGGGTGGACGAAATCCACTATAGTTGGTAGTTGAGCAATTATGGTAATATTTTCTTTCTCGTTAAATATGTCTACCAAAGGTTTATTCCCACTGGAAATGGAAATATCATCTTCGCCCAAAAACCACCAGCTAAAGAGGATCTTCTCGCCAGTAAGAGGATCCGTTTTTGACTGTTCAAAGCTTACTATCGGCTTGCCCCAGAGATGTTGAGCGTTTTTGCTTATGACATCTTTCAACCTGTGCAAGATCTCGAAGTCGCCTGGAGCATCAATGAGATTCCTTAGTTCAGATATCTCAGCATGTCGGTGCCACCACAGATACCACAGTATAGCCCGGCTCTTTTCATCCAAAACTTCAAGGAGTTGAGCCAAATCCTCCTTGATTTTACTCTTTCTCTTTATATCCACAGCGCCAACATCCATTTTTTAAAAATTCTTCAGTTATTACTGTTGTGCCGCAGTTTGGACACTTCATTCGGTATCCCATTTTTTTATTAACTCCCTCACGTCCAATGGAGATACCTGAGTTTCTTTTCGCATCAGCTAAATCAATCTCCTCTTCTATCCCTTTCCAACCACAGATAAAGCATCCATTTTCAATTAGATTCTTTCTTATCTGCTTTTTACCACATTTAGGACAAAGTGCATAATACTTGCTCTTCTCCAGTCTTTTCTTTTCTTCTTCCTGAGCCTCTTCAACGTGATCTAACACCTTATCTCCCAGACCTAAGGTAGGGTCGATTCCCAAAAATCCAAATTTTCCTTTTTTCTTATCTTTTGACATCTTTTACTCTGTAGGTATTTCAACTTCGGCTTTAGCCTTCTTTGCCTTAGCACTTACCCATCCACACCATGGGCATCCCTCATTCATGAGTTCTTCAACGGGAACCATCTTGCCGCACTGGGGACATGCCTCCTTAGCTATATTGACCTCTTTCCATGCAGCTGTTTCATAATTAGTTCCACTGGGAAATTCTAAACCATACTTGGCTGCCGTCGCAAAGGAAGCCAAAGCTGCCCTTATCTTAACCCCTAAAAGCTCAACTCCAGCTACTGAAACGCAGATATCGGCATTAATAACAAGACCTTTATCTAATATACGGTCAATAACATCTACAAGAGTACCTGAAGAGTCATCCTTAATTGGTTGCATAGCCATTATTTATTTACCTCCTGAGTTTTTGTTGTATTCCCTTACTGCCTTTAATCTTTCAATAAGTTTGGTTTCCAATTCCTCGTATTCCTCTTCGCTTATGTCTCCATCTTCCAGTAATAATTGAAGCTCTTGAAGTCTCTCTTTAATTGAGTCCTCAGTTAAAAGGCTTTTTTTATTTATTTCATCTGTTAGTTTTTCTAATATATCCTTAACAAGAGCGGTAGGAGTACCTATGAAAATATCATAAAGAAGTTTACTTATCATCTCAAAGCTCCAATTTTATGTTGACAAAATTATAAGGAGGTAAGGGACCAGCATATTTGAAATCCAATTTATCCTGATACTCGGAATTTAACTTATAAATTTCTTCTTTGAATTTATCCTCCATAGGTCTTTCTATTAAGAAAGAGGCATTTAAGATATTCTTAATTCCTATCGGATCATTCAATCGAGTATCAACAGAGAATCCCTTAAGAATATTGTAAACCTGCTGGGCATATTTAATCTTCCATTTCATAGCAATACCTTCTATTAATTTACCAGCCTCTACCAGTAAGTTCTGTGCTTCGATAGTAGGAGACGATACAGTGCTTATCTTCGTTTTAAGTTTAGAGAATTCCTGATGCTCGTTCTGAAGTTCTTTTATTACAGCTTCCCGGTTCCAGGAAATCTTTACGTCGCCTTCTATCTTGCCAGAAAGTCTTTCTAATTCTTCAACAAGAGCCTGATAATTTTCCTTTAATAACCTTAGAGCTTCGTCTTCACTATTGGCTATCATACCAAAACCTATAGGAAGAAGGTCGTAGATTTTTAAAAGTTTATCTTGAACTACTGTGTGAGCAAGTATATTCTTCCGGGTAAGATCTACCTCTTTAATCTCAATGTTGCTTACTACTAATGATAAATCTTGATAACTGATAGTATATACTTCAGTATCTTCTACTCCCAAAAAGCCAAAATTTTTAAATTGAGGCTTCTTTATAGTTCCATAGAGATATCTACCTTGACAAGGCATCTATTTCTCCTTTCTCTCCTCTCTGATTCTTTAACCATTCAATAGCTAAATTAAAATGTCTTTTAAGAATCTGGAGTTTATCTCCTTCTTGTTTATTCTTAATAGATTCTCTAATTGCTATCATAGAAGCTTCTCGGCAAATAACCTCTATATCCGAGCCAGTTATCCCTTCTGTCTTTTTAGCTAATTCTTCTAATTTAACATCGGGAGCTAACGGCTTTCTTCTCATATGGACATTAAATATCCCCTGTCGTGTTTTTTCATCAGGTATGGGAAATTCCAGGACAAAATCAAACCTTCCTGGCCTCAAGATGGCAGGATCAATCAAATCTTTTCTATTCGTAGCAGCAAGAACCAGCACCCCTCCTTTAAGCTCTTCCAGCCCATCGAGTTCGGTAAGGAACTGACTGATTACCCTCTCTGTAACCTGGGAATCTGATGAAAGACCACGCTCAGGGACTAACGAATCAAACTCATCAAAGAAAAGAATGCAAGGACTGGCTTGCTTTGCTTTTCTAAATACTTCTCTTACTCCTCTTTCTGATTCTCCTATATATTTACTCATTAACTCAGGACCTTTAACCGAGATAAAATTGACCTCACTTTCATTAGCTAATGCCTTGGCTACTAAAGTTTTCCCTGTCCCTGGAGGTCCAGAGAAAAGAATACCTTTTGGGGGTTTTGCATCCGCCTTCCGAAATAGATCGGGATATTTGAGTGGCCATTCTACAGCTTCAATCAATTTCTGCTTTATCTCTTCCAGTCCACCTATATCTTCCCATCTTACATTTGGTATTTCCACAAAAATCTCTCGAATAGCTGAAGGCTCTACCTCTTTTAATACTTCCTCAAAATTGGCCATAGTTACCTCAAGATGTAGTAAAGTCTCATAAGGAATTTCGCTCCATTGAAAGTCAATGCTCGGCATTATCCTTCTTAGTGCATTCATAGCTGCTTCACGGCATAAAGCTTCCAGATCAGCCCCTACAAAACCATGTGTAATCTTAGATAACTTTTCCAGGTCTACATCCTGAGCAAGAGGCATACCACGGGTATGAATCTGTAAGATTCCCAAACGGCCTTTTTGATCAGGTATACCAATTTCGATCTCTCTGTCAAATCTTCCCGGTCTCCTTAAAGCAGGATCAAGAGAATTAGGAATATTAGTTGCAGCAATAACAATTACATTACCACGTGACTCTAACCCATCCATAAGAGCCAAAAGTTGAGCAACTACTCTCCTTTCTACCTGTTTTTCTCCTCCCATTTCTTCCCTCTTAGGAGCAATGGCATCAATCTCATCAATAAATATGATAGCAGGAGCATTAGCCTCTGCTTCAGAAAAAACTCCTCTAAGGCGAGCTTCACTTTCACCATAGTACTTTCCCATAATTTCTGGTCCAGTGATGTGAGTAAAATAGGCAGAAGTCTCATTAGCCACTGCACGGGCAATCAATGTCTTACCACATCCTGGGGGACCATAGAGAAGTACTCCTTTTGGAGGGTCTATTCCTAATCGTTTAAAAACCTCAGGATATTTAAGAGGAAGTTCAATCATCTCTCTGACCTTCTGTAATTCTTTACTCAAGCCACCGATATCTTCATAGGAGACTTTAGTTCCTTTAGGTTTTGCCTCTCCTCTTTCTCTAACTTCAATTCTAGTTCTAGGATTTATTAGTACTGCTCCTTGAGGAACAGTACTAATAACCATAAACTCCTGGCTACGAGTTCCAAAGAGATTTGCCCTGATAGTATCACCCTCTACTAAGGATAACCCTTCTAAGAGAGTACCAATATATTTAATGTCACTTTCTCTGCTGATTAGACTCGTTACTGTTAATGGGCTCAACACTATTTTTTCTGCCGGGGAATAACTGATTTTTTGCACAGTTACTTTCTCATCCAGTGAGGATTGAGCATTACTTCTTAGAAGTCCGTCTATTTGAATAATGGATTTCCCCCGGTCTTCAGGATAAGCTGGCATAACTTTAGCTACAGTCTTTCTCTTCCCCTCAATCTGAATAATATCTCCTACATCTACGTCTATCTTCTCAAAGTCTCCCGGGTCTATTCGAGCAATACCTCTCCCAACGTCCCGAGGTTTTGCCTCAGCAACACGGAGGGTTAATAATTTTTTATTTTCATTCACGTTAGCTCTCTATCTTTCCCAGCGTGACCTCTAAAATCCCATTCTTGTAAGAAGTCTTAAGGGGTTCTCTTTTTACTTTACATGGTAGAAGAATTTCCTTAGCATATTTTCTATCTTTATTAGAAGCAGTAAGGTTGAGCATATCTTGAGATACTTCAATTTTAATATTTTCCTCTGATACTCCAGGTAATTCAGCAATGACCAAAATATGGTCTTTTTCATCGAAGATGTCCACCATGGGTTCTCTAACTTCTTCCACCACCGGTCCCTTAGAAGTCTCTTTTACATTGCCAAAGGTCTCTACTATCGGTTTACCTTCCAAGGTCCTTATACTAAAGCCGTATACCACTTTACCTCTCTTAGGAAGTTCTACTTCTCCTCTCCTTTCAAATCCCTCCTCCCCCATTTTAGAGACCGATTCAAGGAGATTCCCTATCTCCTTGAATAACCCCCCGAAACTTATCTTACCAATGCCAAAGTCTACTTCACTTCTATCCTTTTTTTCCTTTTCCATATCTATCCTCCTGTGAATATTCTTTCGTGATCCTATTAAATATCCTGTATGTTTTCATCTCTCACCTTCTTTAACAAACTGATATTTTACATAATGGATTTTCTTTACAAGCTTCAAGAATTCTACAAAGAAAATCTAATGCCCCTTCGTAGTTTCCGTAACCGTTTTTAGGGTTCAATTTCTCGCATTCTTCCCTGTTTTCTTTCATGGCTTTTATGCCTTTCTCTAAAATTAAAATTGCGTCACCACAATTCATATTTTTTAAATTACTTAAAGTTATCCCCATAGCCTTGTGATACATAGGAGAAACATTATGAGGATAATTGCCTACATCTGCTATAATTTTTTCCTCTTTTCCGGTAAAGATAACAAGATAGACTCTCCAGCTCATTTTTATTTCCTCAAATGTTTTTTTCATTTTTCACTCCTCAATATCTTTATCTTACATCAAGTTCAGCAATCTGTACAAAATCCCAACTTTCAGAACCGTGAACTTCAAAAGACATACTGTCGTCATTTATTGTAACAATTTACTCCTCATTTAGGTAAAATTCCTATCTTGCCTAAATGATAGATTTTAGTATATCTCATAATATTTATTACTCTCCTGTCAGAGTGTAATTTTATCAGGTTTTAATTTAGCAGTATTTGTCCTACTGTCTTTCAGCAGTAAGGGCTTCTTCTATTACTTCTCTCACCTTTTCCTTTTCTTCTTTAGGGACCCCTGGCATCAGGATATCCAGAAAGATTTGTTTAGAAGCGCGATCATAGCTAAAAGTAGACTCATCCTTAAGTTTTAGTACTTTCCCCATCATAACACAAGCTCGAACAGTGGGCGTGAACTTATTTGATTTAGCTTCCCTGACCTTTCTCACGAGGTTAACAATACGTTGGGCATCTTCGAAGGGAAGATTAGACTTTGCCTGGGTGATAGCGATTTCTGTTTCTTCATCGAAATTACTCAGCTCCATGGTTATCATGCGGTCACGCAAGGCATCCTGGCTTGGCTGCACACCGGCATATTCCTCATAATTAGAAGTAAAGATAGCAGCGAAGTTCGGATGAACCTTAATGTAATTTACCTCACCATTGGATGCCGAGAGAGGTAAGATTCTCTCCTCGAGGACGGAGAGTAGCACATTATTTGTCTCTGGTCGTGACCTGGTAAACTCGTCATAAATCAGGGTGAATCCATATTTACAAGCAGTGGTCAAGCTGTTATCTATCCACTCTGGGCTAATCTTTTCCTCTATTTTAAGCACCGAGCTAATATAATTATCCCGCAGATAATTTCTGTGGTAGCCATAATATCTACCAACCAGATCAGAGGTAGTAAATTCATATTCACCGCTAATCAAGACTGATGGCTGAGCCAACTGGGCAGCTATATGGAGGGCTAAGGTTGTCTTGCCCACTCCCACTGGCCCGGATAAGTTGACTGGGAAGCCTGCTATGATATAACTAACGGCACGCTCAGTCAGCTCCTTAATATAAGGCGTCTCGACGAAATCCTCGTCCTTATGGGGAGTAAAAACATCAACTTGATTATACATTTTCTTCTCCTTTATACTATACATTTTTTTCTCCTCTCAATACTTCAGTTCTATCTCATTGGAGGGTTTCTGGCTGGCAGACAGTTCCACTTTTTTAGTGCTACACCCTCACCCTCTTGGGTCAGGCTTTTTCCCCTGCAATCTTTTCCCACCTTCCCCGCTGCAACTCATGTTTTAACTTCATAAGAGCTCGGTTCTTGTTTACCTTAGCGGCTAACCTCACTCGAGCTTTGAGTAAGTTCATCCGGGACTTCTCCACCGATCTATTCTGACGGACAACTCTATCTATCTCTTTGCTTGTATCAATCCCAAGGGCTCTAAAGTCCATAACCGACTCAAGTAACTCTCGTTCCTCATCAGTCATGAATACTGAGCTGGTGCCAGTAGTCCTGATATCTTTCACCCTCCGGATATCGTTTACGCTCCGGATATCTTTTAGCCCCCGAAGATCACTGCGCGATTTCTCCATGTGAGATTTTACAACACGCTCGAAGGACTTCTGTTGCTCATCAGTCATGAATACTGAGCTGGTACCAGTAGTTCTGATATCGTTTACTCCTCGCAGATCACTACATGACTTCATTATCCAGCACCTCCTCACTCACCCATTACTGGGAAGTAAAGTTTTTCTTCTCTCCGGACCATTCCCTTTTCTATAAGTTTCCTTGCTGTTCGTCCCAGGACGACAGTAGCAACTCCTAATCTCTCAGATACTTCTGCCAGGGTTATTCCATTGGGATATTCTCTGATAACTGCTAAAAGTTTTCCCTCCAAATCAGGAATTTCCTCTTCCTCTTCTACAGGAACCTCTACCTTTTTCTCTGCCCCCACCTTTGGCTTTACCTTTGGTTTTACCTCTGCCCCCGCCTTTGGCATAATTCCTCTTTTTTCAGCCATAGTCGCAGTGAAGGCTTGCCAGTTAGCTGCTGCCTCTTCTCTTTCGGTCTTGAAGGCCTCCAATAGATCAAGAACCTCTTTGTTTCTCTCACCTTGCCTTGCCCGAATTGCATCCATCAACCTCTTGGTCTCTTCCATCAATCTCTTGGTCTCTTTAACCACATCAGCCACAAATTTTTGGATCCCTTCCATCATTTCCTTTGAGTCTTCAATCCTTCCAGTCTCCCCCTTTGCAAGACTTTTCCTTTGCTCATCTGCCATAACCTCATAGTCTTTTGCCACAACCTCATAGTCTTTTGCAAACTTCTCTAATAGGCCAGCCACTGCCTCATTCCGGTCTTTCTGTTCCACTTGAATTCCTTCCACCATCGCCTTGAAGTCCTTCAACCTATCTTCTTCTCCTTTCGCAAGATCTGCGCTCAATCTATCAGCCATCTCCTTATGCTCAGTTTGAAATCCTTTGAGCATATCGTGAGTATCTTTTACTCGCTCACCACCCGCCTTTGCCCGCGCATCACGAGATTCGGTGATACCTTCGCGAAGATTCTTCATCTCATCAGCTCTTTTCATCTTTACTACCTCCTTTTATTTTAGATTTTTAAAAAACTTTAACTACCCATTAACTTACTTAACCAAGGAACTAAAATCAGACTTTCTCTCCTGGTGACTCTTACTTGAGCATAGCCCATCATTTATAAGCCTTCGTGCTATTCTCTTTTCCATTTCAGCACCTCCTCACTCACCCATTACTGGGAAGTAAAGTTTTTCTTCTCTTCCTTTTCCACCTTTGGTGGATGTTGCACTTCTGCTTTAGCTCTTTTTACCTGGGGGGTTCTAACTAATTCCTGCCAGGCGGATGCTGCCTCCTTCAAATCTCTTTTTATCCCCTGTCGCATTTCTTTTGTCCCCTGTCGCATTTCTTTGACCTCTTTCCTCCGGTCAACTACTCCTTGAGATAGTTCCTTCCGTAATTGAACACTTTCTTGCTTGCGAAGGGTCGTAAAGTTTCCGATTAAATTCCTTGTCCCTTCGATAATATTCTTCGTCTCTTCCTTTACGCCACCAAGCATTTTGGTCCTCTCCTCATGAGAAGAAATTATCTCCTGTGCTAATTCTCTCATCCCAGAATCAATTCCCACTTTTTCACCTCCTACCAATAAATTTTTCACTACCTTCCATTACATCTCTATCCAATCTTTCTTGTTTAAAATGCGATAAGAGATGCTTCACTTCTTCTCGCCGCAACTCCCTTTCAGACTCTCTCTCTTGGCGACTCTTAGCTGCTTCAATGGCTCTTAAGTCTTTTATTTTCAAAGATTCACCTCTATCTACAAGTTGTTGCAGTTTATGATTTATCTCTTTTTGTCCTTTTTGGAAAGTCTCTAAGTGCAATTGGAAACTACGAAGCAGGCCGAAGATTTTCTCTCCTTTATTCTGATATGTAGCCTTAATCTCATTTATTATCTGTTCAAGGCTCTCTCCATCTTTCTCTCCCTGGATAACTCTTGTAAGATTCTCTCTTAGGGAAGTGGCTAATCTCTTCTGCTCTTTTAAGTATTCTTCAAGTCCCTCTCCAACCTGCTTTTGTTCTTCTTCGATTTCCTTTTTTTCCCTCTCAGAATCAGCAAGAATCTTTTCTATCAAGAAGTTAAAATCTTTTTTTCGTAAAGAGCAGCTCTTAGCAAGAGTTTCCTGTAAACTATTTTTTAACGTTTCTCGTTCCCCACTAAACTTATCTAAACTCTCTTTGAAGATAACTGCAGAATGATAAACAGCGGTAATTAACCCTTCCACCATTGAGATTCTATTTTCATAAGAGTCAATTAAATTCATAATTTCATTATTTTTTTCCATTTCTTCCACCTAACAGTCGGAAGGTTTGGCAAAGCACACTTTAAACTCAAGGGTACCCTGGCAAACCCTACCTCCTTTGCCCTTAAGCTGCTGGAGCTGTTAAACCTACCGCTTCAGCATACTTCAGCCAGGTTTCTACTGAGGCGATAACTACCCTAGCTTCAATGGTAAGAATCTCTATTCCAACTAAGGAAATTCTCACCCAGGCATCAATCACGATGCCCTTGTCCAGGATGCGGTCAATCACATCGGCTAACCCTTGAGGTGCCATTGCAGTTTGTACAGCCATTAGCGTTTACCTCCTTTCTCTTTAGATTATAATTAAAAATCTCCCTCAAAAGGTACTTTATACCTCTCAAGGAAGTTCCTGAATTCACCTTCATCTGTATAAATGCAATGAACTGTATATTCCCCTTTCCCATATCTAAAGTTTATATATTTAAATATATTTTGTCAATTAGCCATTAGATTTTTTAAACTAACGAATTCATCTTTAGTATTACTCCTTCTGATCGAACTTATAAAACTAAAACATTAGACAACCGATTGTTAATCTGAAGAAGAAGCTAAAATAAAAGTAAGTCTCTTTCTTAATTAACTGCAAAGAAAAATTTCCAATTCTTCTTTCAGGAACATTAATAATTCTTTTTAAGTTTACACTTTCCCAAGGGGTTACAAGTAGAAAATAGGTATGGAGATAGATACCAATTAAGTAAATAAATTGTTTAATAATTGAACTTAGGATAAATTTATCTTTTAAAACTTTGATTTTAGGCTATTATTTATGATTGCTAACTGTCCAAATCTTATCAATTTTGAGAGTGAATTGAATCATTGAAGATCTATATATGAAATTGAATCGTTACCTCATCAATCAATCTTAATCCTTTCTAATCGCTTTTGCGGTAAATCCGATGAAAAGGATCTCGGATTTACTCTTCTCTAATTGCCGTCTTTGCAATTCCAGAGGAGTAAGAAAAGAGGAATCTGCT